>Ga0228710_1000279_pt1 | contig 57055 bp, 35 predicted proteins | sample MedpolnodulmetaG_FD_177995 | JGI IMG/M metagenome (GOLD analysis project Ga0228710, IMG submission 177995) | Root nodule microbial communities from Medicago polymorpha collected in Santa Monica, California, United States - pink nodules | ecosystem: Host-associated > Plants > Roots > Nodule... | reverse complement strand
GTATCTAAGCTTCATGCTTTCAGATCGTTTAATAGATGGAGAAATCGTCGATTAAACGATACGATCGACTATTGGATCGTTTGGTAGTTTGGGAAATCGACGATTAAACGATACAATAGAAATCACAGCTTCATTTGGACACGAATGATGTTGTCGAGGGATACGTGATAATATCGATTGATAATTGAAATCCGCAACCCTAATCCGAGAATACGTATAAGTGGGTTGATGAAGTTTAATCCCAGCATAATCATTTCCCTGTTAACTCTCATACCTTCTACAATTTCGTAGTTTATGAAACAAAACCATCGGAAAACCCTAGCTCAAAACGACACCGACTGTTGAACGGCTTGGAATATCGCACCAGTCCCTGTGGAGACGATAACACAAAAATACTTACTTTTGATACTACATCAACAACACGATAAATATAGTAGAGGAACAAACACCAAGATTTTTTTTCAGTGCGACTCAAATTGATCTACATTTTGGAGAGAAAAACTATCTGATCTACTATCAAAAAGTCTTTACAAAGAGATATAAAGAGTTAGAAGAAATTAGTTTCAACAGTTCTCCAAGGTAAAACTTCACTTTCTGCCCTTTTTCACTATTTTCTCTTACACAAGAGAGTTACAAAAGTGACCAAGTAATTGTTTTCAATTGTTCTCCAAGAGAAATCTCAAATTTCTCTCATTTCCTCTCTCACCTCACTCATTATAATCAATCCCTAAGATGTTTACAATGTATTTCCCAACTTTATTCATCTAGTCTAGCTAAACCAATGTCACTAACATGCATCAACCCAATTCCACATATCTCAGAATCATCATGCCAGTTTTGACTAGCATAACCAACAAAGATATAATTATAACATGTATAGCCCACACAATTGGTCAGTGGCGGAGCCACGTTGTACTCAGGGGATGCACCTGCATCCCCTCAACTCTTGAAATCTGTACCAATTTTTTTATGTTTTGTTATTTTAAACCTCCTCAAAATTAACTCTTGCATCTTATTATTGACTATTGCACCAATTCTGTTTCTTCTCTCAAATTAATGCTACATACAAACTATAAAGCCTCACTCAACATAAATTTTATATGATTTTATATTATGGTAGCATATTAAAAGGATGGAATACTTAAAAGATTTACATAAAATGGCTTTATAAGGAATGGAACCCATTGCGGCGAGGCATATAATCATAAACCTGCTGGTTGAGCCAAAATCATGCAAATTAATATATTAATTGTAGATTATTTAGTTTTTGTTTGGTTTCAGTTCTAAAGGATCAAAATTAATTTTTTTAAAGGTGTATAATTGATTATGACATTTTTTATTCTTGTTGAGTAGAATTGATTTTGTCTTCATAATTGATTTTACTTGAAGTTAGGAATTGTAGCTTTTGATTTTATAATTGATTTTCACACACAATTTTATAGTTCAATTTACTTTTACATGAAATTGTTTAAACATAAATGATTTTTGTGTGAATCACTTTTAACTAAAACTAATTCTACAGAATCAATTCTCCCCATTGCACGATCATACACACATTGATATGATAAAAAAAAAGTTTGTTTGGTCACAATCACAAATTTAAATGTTTAGATACACTAAAAAAAAGTAAAAATAATAGAAAAAATAAAATTATTTTTATTTTTATTAAAAATATTGGTTAATGTGCAATTTTGTGTGTGTGCCTAAATGAGTTAGAGTTGTGCTTGTGACTATATAAGAATTACTCTAAATTGTATTATGATGTTTAGTATGATATTTATAAATTATAGTTGAGAAAAGATTCTATGAGGGGTATCATCCTCTCAAAATGTGGAAGTTAATGTTTTTTCTTTGGTGCAATGTGGAGATAATGCTGAATTTGCACGGTAGGAAACATTACAACATTGAATTATTTTATATTGTTGCACATATGAAACTTTAAGAGCTTAACAGTCCTTTTAATGAGACAAATAGACAATTATTTATTGAATATATATTACTTTTTTATATATATACTATTGGAAAGATGGACATCAGAGTATTCGTCTATCCCTTTTTCTACCGCGCTTAATTATATAGATATAAATAAGATTAAAATAAGCTTTTTTTTATCGTGCTCATTTTCTATTGAATTGTACAAAATAGAAGATATCGTTCATATTTTAGCGGAGTTGGTTCCTACAATATTTTAAATAATAATATAAAAAGGATAAAATAGTTTAAATGAATGGTAAAAACGAAAGAATTTTTTTTTACATATAAGTATAAGATAATTATAATTATTTATTAAAATTCAAAAATTTGAACCCCTAACCTAGGGTCCTGGCAACCCCGCTGCACTTGGTAGCTCTACCTATTGTCTTCGCATCATTCCAAATTTTCATTATCAAATGCCCAATACTAATGCCATAGCCTATTATATAAATATTAGGGTGATGCAAAAATCACTTGTTATTCTGATTCCGACTTGTCCGGATCACCATCGGATAGGAGATCAACTTCTGAATGTTGTGATCTTATTGGAGGAAATATGATTTCATGGAAAAGAAACAAAACACAATTTCCCTATCTAGAAGCTGGAGACCGTACTATGACAACATCCTCAAAATAGCTTGCATTGCTTAGGTATTTGCTCCTATATCTCAGATTGAGAGACCTTCTGGCCACAAAACTCATATTCGACAATCAATATGCACTCTTTTTTTTTTATTTGGTCAGGCATTATGCACTCTTTATTGCATCCATTCAGGTTTTCCATGAATGAAAAAAGCACATAGAGATAAATTGTCATTATTTAAGGGACAAGGTACTTTAAGGAGAAATCACCATATATTTTTGTAAAGTTTGAATATCAATTGACTTGTATGTTTAATAAGAACACTTCCAATGATGAACTCATTCAAGATTATTTTGTGGGTCTCGTTAAAGCCGCATCATCTTGAAATATCTCATTTATTTTTTGCTCCAATGGTGTAACTTTAAAAACTCATTTTTGGTCCCTCACATATTACTATTTTATTTATATTTGGTCCCACATGAGTTTGTTAACAAACATTGATGTAGGCTGGCCCCACAAAATAACGTTGCTTCAGAAAGCAATGGGCATGCCACTGTGGCGGACTCCAATGAAAAAAGTGATGAAAAATTGGAAAAGTTGGAATTACATGCTGGCAATCTCACAAAATAACCCACCGCTAGAGCTGCTCTTAAGTCTCTCATAGCTCTCTAGTGGATTATATATGTAACAAGCTCGGCTCATATAACACATATGGTCCGGCTTGAGGATGATTGTTAAGAATCTATTAGAATTTATTTGAATTGATTCACATTAATATTGTATTTATTGTAATCGATTACATTTATCTTTTTGTATGCAATCGAGTAATTGTAAATAAATGATCGATGTGCTCGATCACTATACACCACCACTTTATACAAACATAAACCATAGAGGCCTAAAGCTTCATATAGATGATTAACAACACTTGGTGCCATGTAACCACTGCTAGCAATGACATCTTTGTTGTTTTTCTTCATCTCCATAGGAAGGTCAAGAAGAGCTTTAAAAACCATCTCCATCTCAACCACCAGAAATAGTTAGCTATTGGAAAATAGTTTCTTGGCCTTAAAATGTGATGGGGTTATGGTGGGGGGGAGTTTGTTTGAGATTTTTTTTAAACTTGCAAAACATCTTGAGTCTTGACAATCCCATCTTCCTATAGCAAGCATGAACAATTATCGAAAATGATTTAACAAATAAATACTTGAAATCCTGAGAACTATTTTTTTTTTAAAGCAAATCAACAAATTGTATTAAAAAATACTTAGCATTTAGAGTTATTAAGATCGGGAGTAAAACTCGTTTTATTTCCACACGGACCAAAGTTGCCATATTCATCTGTCATATATGGGTTATTTATTTTTGTTCAAAAAAATATATGGGTTATTTAGCACTCAGACACTAGCTAGCAAGATAACCATTCTCCATTCCCCTTTAGTGACAAAAGTCTTTTTCGATTTAGACACAAATGCTATTTTAACTAGAAAACAAAGAAAGGGGCATATATAAATATTTCTAAAAAGAGGGGCACTCAATTTCCCAAATTATTAGACCAAACGTAATAGCTCAAGGACTTCACCAACATGACGTAATTTATCACCGGCCTTATTTATGGAAACTCTGAGCATCCTATACTCTTCATAAGTAAAAGGTTGATAAAGACGTGGGTGATCATGGTCCACCAACTCCTTTGGAGCCTCAACATTTCCCTTCCTCGGTCCCAACATAAATGTAGCAATCGAATAACGAGTAATAGCTTCCTTGCACTGTACACGGTGTTTTACATTGCAAAACCTTCCATTGCTCCATACCTGCATAATGCATTCATTTCATATGTTATGGACTTGCACAACGCACACTGTTTGGAAACACCATAAGCCAAGATTTGTTTTTTTTTTCTTCCCAAATTTTATAGTTTAACTAAGCTAAGGCTCAAGTGAAGGTGGCTAATAGTTTTTGTGAGCAAACCGCATTGTTTGCAATGTAGTATGAATCGATTTTTACCTAAAAAAATAATCCGATGCTAAAATAAAATCATTCGCAATTCAGTTAAATTTGAATAACTTATATAAAAAAATCAGTCTGATTCAACTTAATGCAAATTAACTTAGATCGATTTTAGGATATCCAAATTACAATTGTAAAAATCCTAGTAATGTTATAGAGAGATGGTTTTATGCAAAATATAATATATAATATACTAAAAATTAACATTACAAAATGACAATAATAAATTATGTTCAAAAACATATGAAATAAAAAATAGATTAAATTAAACTTATATATATTATTAACAAAGAAATAAAAACCAACAAATTAAAGTGTAATGAAATATAGTAGGGTTAAATATGTTTTTGGTCCCTACATTTTGCCCTTCTTTGACAAATAGTCCTTACATTTCAATAAATGTTTTTAAAATCCCTACATTTTTCCTCCGTTAGCACAAATAGTCCCTGTTGTCAAATAATTAACGAGAAGCTGACGTGGCAGCTAGTGGACCCCATTTTTTAAGGGTTGAATATGTTTTTGGTCCTTAGATTTTGCGTGATTTTGAAGAATAGTCCTTACATTTCAATAAATGTTTTTAAAATCCCTACATTTTTCCACCGTTAACAAAATTCGTCCCTGTTGTCTATTTTCATTGACCGGACAAACGGAAAATGTCACATAGATGTCACCAAGGATATTTTAGTAATTTCCAATAAAGTGCATGGGCCTAATTCACCTTTACCCAAAACTTTACTCACAAAAATTCCAACTTTAACTCCGATCTGGTCCGTCATTGTCACTTGCAGTTTGAATGGTTCCCTGGCAGCGTGAGGGAGAAGAGGATGTCGCTGGCAGTGACAAGAGAGAGAACATATCTGAGCAAATTGATGGTGGAGAGGACGGTGGTGGTTGAGGATGGGTGTGTGAGGCTGATGGTGGTTGGGGAGAAATAGAGAAAACGCGGAGAGAGGATGAAGATGAGAGAGAAGGTTCAGCTGAAAAATCAATTATGCCTCTGCACTTTATTGGAAATTACTAAAATGTCCTTGGTGGCATCTATGTGGCATGTTCTATTTGTCCGGTCAGCGAAAATGGACGACAGGGACCAATTTTGTTAACAGTGGAAAAATATAGGGATTTTAAAAACATTTATTGAAATGTAAGGACTATTCTTCAAAATCACGCAAAATCTAAGGACCAAAAACATATTCATCCCTTAAAAAATGGGATCCACTAGCTGCCACGTCAGCTTCTCGTTAATTATTTGACAGCAGGGACTATTTGTGCTAACGGAGGAAAAATGTAGGGATTTTAAAAACATTTATTGAAATGTAAGGACTATTTGTCAAAGAAGGGAAAAATGTAGGGACCAAAAACATATTTAACCCAATATAATATACTAATAAAACATAAGTATGTGTGTGTGTGTGTGTGTTTATATATATATATATATGACACCATGGTGTAAAACTTAATAATACGACACCTACGATAATTCGTTATAGGATAATCGTATATAAAATTGGTTGTTGGATTGAAATATATTATAACACAAATCATGTCTATAAAGTTTGACATTAATTGAAAATCATTCAATAAGATAGATCAAAATTGACTTATTTTTTAAAAGTTTATAAGACGTTAATTTTGATGATTCTCATTGACATCTCATATGATTTTCGATTAATGTCAAATTTGATAAACATGATTTGTATTATAATATCTTTTAATCTAACAGTCGATTTTGTAATACGGTCATCTGATAAAGAATTATTGGAGATGTCATATATTAGGTTTGGCAGCATGGTGTCAATTGATATTATACTTGCGTGTGTGTAGTTGAGATTGGTTTGGTATTGAAAATAAATCTGAAATCTAATTTGAACGGAGAGCAGTTTTCACAAATTCAAACACATTCAATAATATTCAGTTTTGTGTGGTTTTTGATTTTTTGAATCTGTTTGAATTTGAACACCCCTACTCCACATAAGGTAATCATATTTAAGGTATATCATGTACTAAACGTGGGAACCGTTTCAAGTCGAAGTGCAAACTTCGGTTCATCACTTTGTGGGAGTTTTGTCCATCTCACTAAACTCAATCACGTTGATTGGACTTCTCTCTTGTGTTACTTATCAAGTAAATAAAAATAATTTGTCTCTAATATTTGTAAGAAATCTATTGGAAAAAACCTATTATCCACGTTGAATAAAGATAAGACCTAGCATTAGTTGATACGGATAAATATTTCTCATCTTACAAGCATTTTTTTTTTATAAGATTTAATTAAATCTAATATGGTAGTAGAGCATGTCAATCGAGTCACCCACCATATAGAAGGACGGAAAGCATGTGAAATGGAGCTGTAGCCACCCCAAGTTCATACTAAATATTAAAGACCCCTATGTATATAACACATTCGCCCCCTAAATCATATATGTGATCGTTAAGTTTTAATATAATAAGTGAACCCAAAAAAATCAAGAGTTTTAATATAGATAGATACCTCTTTTTGTTAACTTGCGCATGCATCTTTACTCACTTCCACCTTTGCAAAAAATATGAGTTTTTAAAAACTATAAAAAAAAATGATTTAGTTGAATAAAAAATTAATTAAAAATCATTGGAAATTGAGTTTAGTAGAAGAGGTTAGATTTTCGCAATATGGTAAATCAGTTTTTAAATTCAGACTAAGAGGTACTCACATTTTGTGTTTAACACGTTTTAAATAGAAGTACCTCTAATAAAGGTAACATATATATATTATATAAAACTTAAAAAATAAGAGTTTTTTTTTTTGAAAGGTAAAAAATAAGAGTTATAATCCTCAAACTCAACATCTATATCATTTGAAATGATGGGAAAAGAAAATTAATATGTCGTCAAAAAATTTGAAAATGTGAAGTGTTTTTATCGGTTGCAGTTGTGTTATTATTCAACATCTATATTATAAACTTTTTTGTCGCTGCAAAATTGCCTTAAAAAATTTCGTCGGCCCCCACTAATTTTTTTTGTTTCGTCCTTGACCATATGTTGTCATGCATCAGACCCACTAATGTTCACTAAAAAAAAAAAACACTAATGTTGCATGTTTTATAAGTTTGAATCATACTCAATATAAATTCTCGATTGTTTCTATATAATTGCAGAGGATAGATGAGGCGCTATAAAAATCTAATTGTCAACTAACAATTTTTCAATCTATACAATAATATAATAGTAGAGACCAATAAGATGGTGGAACTAAACTTTAGCATCTCCAATGTGAGGTGTTTTGCTTAATAGCTTTTTCTATTGGAGAAGAAATAAGAAGTATTACTAAGGTTTGTACAAGCACTGTCTCTCTCTCTCTCTTGCATAAATGTGGGTCTATTGGATTATTTATTCAACTTCTTTCATCATATTTTAAATAAAAAATTAATGCATAAATTCAATGTTACAAATAGAGTGATTTTTTAATAGTTGATAGGTTGGAGTAAATGAGCTCTTATTAGACATTAAAATTAAAAATCAAGTGAACACGTGATCTATATATATAGATGGATCACTTAAGCTACCTCTTAAAAATGAAGTGAATATATGATGTGTACGCGGATCGACTAGTTTATATTTCCATTTAGCTGCAAGTTTAGTGACAAAATTAGTGAATTACTTTCTACTAAATACTTACTCGAGCAATATCTCCAAGGTTGGCAAGGAGGGTTCCATGAAATGGTGGGACTGAAACAAATGAGCCAGAACTGTCCATTGCTTCAAGACCTCCAACATTTTCATCATCTTGAAGAATTGTTAAGAAACCTAAATCTGTATGCAATGGACCTCCAAGGGACCCTACTGATTCTGGAGTGAAGTTATATTTGTTAATTCTATATTGACATGGCCAATCCTCGAAATCAACATTCAATATGTCTAGTGATTCAGCAATCTTTTGTCCTATTTTCACTGCCACATCATATATTGCTTTGCCATATGTCTCCATTATTTGCCTGACAATCAAAGAAAATCAACCGATCACACTCTAAATAAAATAAAATGGTCAATAATTGGCTACTAGTAAAAATATAAAAAGTTATATGAAAATATTTTTTTAAGAAATCAAAAGGAAATATGTTAATATCAACAATATTAATATCATATCCAGCATAAGGAGTCTAAGGACAAAATTTAAGGTTCTACAAAGGACAGAGTACAAAAACGAAGTAATAACAAACAAAACAAACAAGTTCAAAAGTTAGGTAACAAAACCCAAACTTTAGAGAGAATTTAGCCTCCAAAAATAAAAATCAAAACAGATGCTTTTAATCTCTATCTTTTATAAAAAAAACAGATGTTTACATATACTAATAGCCTTAAATTACTTGATTTTATAAGTGGTATGGACTAAAAATGGTCCAAAAAAATTTAAGAGTTAACCAAAAAAAAAAAAGAAATAAACTCAATATTTGTAATTTTATATGTCTAAAAACATATTTTACCTATAAGAAAACAATGTCTATAAATATTTTTTTTATCATTTATATTTTATAGAATTTTGCTCAAATTTAGGGTTGTACTAACTTTGTTTCATAACAAGCGTCACTTTAGCGATAAATAGTTGTTTTAAAATGAATCTCATCTTTAGTTTTCAATGTAACTCTATGTATTAATATATGATCATTACTCTCAAGTTATTATATTTTATTTTGTATTTATGATATACAAATTAGTAGTTATACGGATAATCTCGTAAAGTTGCTATTCTTGTCTATTTATTTTATTTAATATATGTGTACAAACTTTAAACAATATTCATATTAAAATGGAGGAGTATATAAGATTATATTTTCTTATAAATCATCACATCAAGTGAAAGTGAATGGGTTGGCAATTGGATCAAAGCCAACTAGGCATCCAAAAAAAAAACTCTGATAATAACCCACATTTATGGGTATGTATCTAGGATTGGGTAATTATCCTCAAATTTGAACGATTATGAGTGCAGGTAGAGGCACTTTAGTGCCCAGCCTCCCCCACAACCCACCCATATACACCTATAATTATAACTTTATGCAACAGTACATATTAACTAATAATAGAACTTTGTTATTCATTGTAATATGTGCTTGTTTTTATATACTTTGAACGCTTTTTATTTGACTAAATTGATTTGAAATATTTTGGATCATATTTTCATGAGGTTGTGATGTTTATTTTTTGTATCTATTGAATGTGTGTTGTTAAAGTGAGGGTAATAGACGCCGATAAGAGCTTATGGACAGTGGGTACAACAACAAGCACTAAATTTGTTTCCTTTGATGGTACGCACTCAAGTAAGACATTTTTACAATGCGGATTCAGGAATGAATTGAACATTATCGTATCTTGCTCGGAGGGTGCATATTGTCATATCCCTAAAAGTGATTAAACTCAAATGCGTATGCTAAATGATATATCAATCTGTAAGAGAAAAATACATTTTATATGTAAAATCATATTAATTGTTCTTTCATGGGGTTAACATTACCTCTTCCCCTAGTGAGTGTTGTTGATGTCGTTCGCTAAGCTCTATTCCCTGAACGTTTATGATATTGATGTCTGTGTGTTTCCATAAAGCTTTATTTGTTGCTTCTTTGCTGCGTTACCATAAATCCATATCCATACATCTTTGTATCATGATTTAGTTTGTTTCCATGAAGTCATATTCATACATCTTTAAATCATGATTTTTTTTTTCCAACTGATTCCTTTATTCCATCGATATATAACCTCTTCAGCCTTGTTCCTTTATTCCTTTATCCATTGTGTATTGTTCTAACATAAATTAAGTAAGACGACCACATGTCTTACTTGGGTTCTGGAAATTGAGCAGATGACCACGAGTTTTTCTTGGGTTCTCCCTAGTAGGGAAATAGGGTTACTTCTTTTAGGGCTAATAAATGAGTGTCATTAGTTGAAACTATCGGAGATTGGGTAACCCGAGCGCAATTCCTAATATAAAATATATTGTCTGGTACTATAATCCGAAAGCCCTATTCTTATGCGAGACATTTGCCCACACCCATAAAATTGAGGAATTACGTTATGCTCTGGGTTTTGATTTATGTTTCTTTGTTGATCGTACTAGTAGAAGCGGTGTCCTAGCCTTATATTGGTGCACCTCTTTTAATTGTCAAATTGTTGGTTATTCACAAAATTGTATTACTGTAGAAGTTATAGATGTTATTTGTGGTTCTTGGAGACTTAAAGGATACTAAAGGTGCCCCAATAGGGGACGTAGACGCGCCGCGTAGGATTTTCTACGCCAATTATCGTGTCGGTCAAATAGTTCACGGTGTATTTTCGAAGATTTTAATGATATTATGGATGCAAGTGAAAAAATGGGGCAGAACAGTTTGTTCAAATTGGTTGATTAATGGATTTACACAAGCGGTAATTGATTTCGTATCTAATGTTTCAGTCGATGGGTATACGTTCACTTGATTTAAGAGTTTGGGTACACCATGTGATCTATTAAAAAGGTTGGATAGAGCATTAGCAAATTTTGCATGGTTTAATATTTTTCCAGTAGCTAAATTAGAAAATCTTGTAGCCCCAACGTCAGATTATTATCCTATTATGTGGGACATGAACCCTATTGTACGCCCCACTATGTATAGACGTCATTTTTGCCTTGAGAAACGCTTGGAAACTTAAACCAAGATTTGATGATATGATGAAGAATTATTGGGAAGTGTGCATCTAACATTTAAATAATTGATTTGATGATATTTTTGGGTGGGATCCATCAAGATTAATTGTTAAATAAATCACTACTAAAAAAAATTGTTAAATAAATCAATCCATTAAATAATCCAAAAACCTATGTACTTTTTTATTAGTAAAATAGTTAAATATTAAAATGCTCCCAATAAATATGAAAAGTTTTTTTTAGCCCCTTTTTTTTTGTAGTTCATGAAAATATACCATTTTTGCTTTTTCTCTTTTTATTTTATTCATGTCACAGTAAAGTTTATTTATATTGAAATTTATTTTTGTAATATGTAGAATATCTAATTCTAATTCTTCTAAATAAGGACTAAAATAAATATAACATAACATAGACTAACTTCAATACAAACATATTTCGTAGGGATTAAAATAAAATATTAAAGATCAATATAAAAAATGATATATATGTAAAAGACAAAAACAAAAACAAAGAAAATTACAATGATTAAAAGCGAAGATGGTATATTTTCAGAAACTGGAAATATATTTAAACTTATAAAATAAAACTAAAAAGATAAACATAAGAGTTCAAGTCTTACCAGATACGATTGATAAATGGTGATTGGTGTATTTTAATTAATAAAAAAAAACTCTTTTTCTCAATTTTTTTAAAATAAACATAAGCATACCTTTGATGAGGTGTTGCGTTCAATTGAGAGCAGAAATCTTGCATAGCTTGTGAAGAACCCATATCATATCAGAGAGGCCGAATGCTTCTAAGAAAGGGTTTAAAGTACTTGATAAGGGTCAAAGGAATAGAGTGGTTAATGATCATGAAACAACCCCATTTTTCACATGCATCTCTTAACTTCTTGAACTTGAATTGTTCTGAAATCTTTTCAAGATCAATCACTGGAATAGTCTCACCCAACATTTTTCAGTTGCCTTTTCGTTTTCTTTTTCTTTTGTTGGGGTGATAGTGAAGGGAGAAAAATATAGAGATACAAATATATATAATAAATACATATCAATGGTCAACTATTCATAATTTTCTATGTTAAGTTATTTAATGTGAAATATAATTAAATGGAAATATGATTTATTGTTTTGACTAAACATATAAATTAAAGGCTAAATTGCACTTTTCATCCCATAAGTTTTAAAATGTTGCAATTTTGACCCCCTATTAAAAAAATGGTAATTTTGGCCCATTTCGTCTCAAAATTGCTGAGAAGACGACACGTGTCCCAAAACAGGGGAAATAATCACAACTTTTTGAGAAGATAAGGGGTCAAAATATTTCCCTGAACATGGGGTCACTTTTGCCATTGTTTTTAATAGGGGACCAAAATCACAACATTTTCAAACTTACAGGGCGAAAAGTGCAGTTTAGCCTAAATTAAAATAGAGTAAAATGGAAAAATGTTATATTTCCAACTTTAAAATTGAAAGGATTAAAAAAACACACAAATATATATATATATATATATATATATATATATATATATATATAAGTTTTACTATATTAGACTTACTCATTTTTATGAAGGTCTAAACTCTCCATCCAAAGACACCCGAGTTCTTGTAAAATAAAAAATAAAAAAAAGACAATTACACTTGTGCCCTTCAATTTTAATTTTTCCAAAAAAACCAAAACATGGGTCTTTTGGTCCAAGTGAAAAGATGTTGGTTGCTAAAATAGACCTTTACAAAAATAAGTTGGCCTATTGTAGCAAACTCTTATGTGTGTGTATATAAAATTAAATATGAATTCATTAAGTGAAAACTATAAAGTTGTTTCAATATTATTAAAAGAAAAAAAATACTTAATCTACTGTGAGTATAATTAAGCTAAAGTCTATCATTTTGTCTAAAACATTTTCGGTTAGACTCTTAATCCCACTAATTTGGTGGGTTTTAAGGTCAATTTCCTATTAAATAATAAGAAAAAACAATTTATTATGTCATAAATATAAGAAAACGGTTTATTCTCATTTCATATAGCATAAATATAGGAAAACTCTTTATTCTTCTCACTTAATTTCACCATATTTCCTAACATATCCTCGGTTAATCTCTTAGTCTCACTAATTTGCGTATAAAAAATATTTAATAGAAACACTACTTTAATGTTGATATTTTAAAAATAGTCTTTTATCATATCGACTTTCTCGTATCGATGCATAAAAATACGCTTCTGCAAATATAAGCACATAAAATCCGCAAGGACTGTGGTGCAAATAGTTAACGGTGTTTGTATATAAAACAAAAATATATATTCAATATAAAACACTACATTAATGTTAATATTTTAAAAATAGCTATGAATTTTCAAAATTTTATCATATTGAATTTCTCATGTCGATGCCTAAAAAAAATTATGTAGACTAGCGAAAAAACAGGCACTTTATTGCGTAACGCGTGTATATTATGAACAGTATTTTATATGAAATTTTGATTTTGATTGACATTATAAGTACAAATATTTTTTACTTTCAAATTGTAACAAACCACAAAACCCATGTTTATCTTTTTCAATAACAACAGTAGTTTAACAAATATAATATAAATCCTTATCTTTTTTAATACCTCCAACAATATAACATTAATAAAGAATAATTTGTTTAAGGGTATAATTGGAATTAATAAAAAATGTAACCCAAAATCTCTATCCCCTTCAATTCATATATAATATTGATAATAGTGTTCCCATTGTAGTGGGATATTTCCTATTTTAATAAGATTTAATTTTTTGAATTAAAATTCAAAATAATATTATTAAAGGATAAAATAGTAAATAAAATAGTTTTTAAGAAGGGTAAAATAGGTAATGAAAAATCCAACCCAAAACTCATGTATTTTAAGCCTATTTTCTTTATATATAGTATAGATATAAGCACATAAAATCGGCAATGAGTATGATGTAAATATTTAAAGGTGCTTTGCATCTATACTATATCTAAAGAAAATAGAGGATTTTGAGCTGTTTTATTTATTATTATTCCAGTTATACTCGTAAACAAGTTTCCCTTTATTAATGTTACATTGTTAGTATTATTAAAAACGATAAGAATTTATATTATATTTTCAATATTATTGATGTCATTGAAAAGATAAACATGATTTTTTGGGTTTGTTACAATTTAAAAGTCATAAATATCAATACTTATTATTTTAATCAAAATCAAAATTTCATATAGAATACCGTTCATAATTTACATGTGTTAGCACAATCAAAAGAGCATAAAGACGGACATCTGAGTGTCATTCTTTCCTTTAGTATAAAATAAAAAATATATTAGTCTTAAAAATTGTGGTTGAGTCTTACACAAAACCATCTTGGAGACTCCCAACGGTTAAGATTTTAGTACCTGTTGCTTGAGCGAATTAATAAGGTTGTCTAGTTGAAAAAGTCGTCATTTATCAATGGAGGGTCGTCCGATGCTTTTGAAATTTGTCATGTTGTCTCTTTTGATCTATTTTCTTTCCTTTTTCAGGCCTCTCATAAGTATCATTTCATCCCTTGAATCTATTTTTTAACGCTTTTTTGGGAAGGGTTTGAGGAAAATAGGAAAATATATTGGATTAAATGGGACACTGTTTGTTAAGAAAAGAAGTATGAAGGTTTGGGGGTTTAGAAATCAACAAATTGTATTAAAACATAACTTGGTATTCAAAGTTATTAAAATTAGAAGTAAGACTCCCTTTCTTTTCACATGGATAAAAGTTGTCACATTCATCCCTCATTCATAAATGAGTTATTCAACACTTGGACACTAGCAGAATAACCATTTCTCTTTATTGACTGATGTTTATTTTCATAGGATTTAGACATAAGTGTTTAATTTAACTAGAAAACAAAGTAAGGAACATATATAAAAAAAAATTGAAAAGAGGGGCACTGAATTTCCCAAATCACTAGACCAAACGTAATAGCTCAAGGACTTCACCAGCATGCAAATATTTATCACCAGCCTTATTAATAGAAACTCTGAGCGTCCTATACTCTCCATAAGTAAAAGGTTGATAAAGATGCGGGTGGTCATGGTCCACCAACTCTTTTGGGGCCTCAATATTTCCCTTCCTGGGTCCCAACATAAATGTAGCAATTGAATAACGTGTAGTAGCTTCCTTGCATTGTACACGGTGCTTCACATTACAAAACCTTCCATTGCTCCATACCTGCATTCATTTCCTTTCATATATTAAGGTCTTGCACTAAGCAAACAGTTTGTGAATACCATAAGCCATTTTTTGATTTTTTGGTTTAAATTTTATAGCTTAACTAAGTGAAGGTGACTATCACTCATTGAATAATTTAGTTTCAGAACATAGACACTTTTTTTCCCTTTTTGTTTGGTTTCTCATTGATTCCTTTACTATGTGAATGTTTGTAGTCCGTCTTTTGTGTGTGAACATACCACATTGTTTGTGTTGCGGTATGAATTGGTTTTGAACTAAAAAACCCTCCGATCCTAAAATAAAATTACGTGCGGTCTAGTCTAATTCAATTAAATGGGATTTAATTTAGATCGATTTTAGGATATCCAAATTACTATTGTAAAAATCCTATTAATATTTTAAAGGCAGAAAAATGTAGTTTATTTTATGCAAAATATAACATAATATACTAAAAATTAACATTATATAATGACAATGATCGATTATGTTTGGAACACTAATAAAGCATAAGTATTAATTCCTTAAAAAAACATAAATATTAATATTTGTATGCAGTTTAGTTCGTTTTGGTTTTGAAAAATGAATGTGAAATATGATTCGATCGAGCGGTTTTCATAAGTCCAAACACATCCAACAATATTCAATTTTGTGTGGTTTTGGATTTTTTGGATTAGTTTGAATTTGAACATCCCTACTCCATGTGTTGTGAACATGTTTGAGACTTATTAGGCACTAGACATGGGTACCTTTTTCAATCAAACTTCAAACTTTGGTTCGCCACTTTATAGGAGTTTGGTCAGTTCCACTAAACTCAATCATGTTGGTTGGAGTCGTTTTATTTATCAAGTAAATAAAAATAGTTTGTCACTGATATTTGTATGAAACTTATTGAAAAGAAAAAAAACTATTTCCCACGTTGAATAAAGAAAAGACCTGACATCATATGATAAAGATTGGCATTTCCCATCTTACAAATATTTTTTTGTAAGAATTAGTTAAATCTAATATAAAAATATAATATGGTATTAAAACATATCAATCGAGCCGCTCACCATATATACTCATGCATGAAATTGCTTGTTTTTATAAGTTTGAATCATACTTAATATAAAATCTCAATTGTTTCTATATAATTGCAGAGGATAAATGAGGCTCTATATAAAAATCTAATTGTCTCTAACATATTTTTAGTCTATATAATAGTAGAGGTTAATGAGATGGCGGAACTAAACATAAGAGACTAGTTAATATTTCCATTTAGATGCAAATTTAGTGACAAAATTAGTGAATTAATTTGTACTTAATACTTACTCGAGCAATATCTCCAAGATTGGCAAGGAGGGTTCCACGAAATGGTGGGACTGAAACAAATGCGCCAGAGTTGTCCATCACTTCAAGACCACCAACATTTTCATCATCTTGAAGAATTGTTAAGAACCCTGAATCTGTGTGCACTGAAGCTCCAAGGGACCCTATTGATTCTGAAGTGAAGCTATATTTGTTAATTCTGTACTGACAAGGCCAATCCTTAAAATCAGCATCAAATATGCCTACTGATTCAGCAATCTTTTGTCCTATTTTTACTGCCACATCATGTATTGCTTTGCCATATGTCTCCATTATTTGCCTTGTAATCAAAGAAAATCAACCGTTCACACTCTAAGAAAATTCCAAGGATTAAAAGCAAAGATGATATATTTTCATAAATTGAAAATATATTTTTATATTTTATTCATGTCATAGTAAAATTTATTATATTAAAGTTGGTCCCTTTAATATGTATAATATTATTTTAGTTCCACTGAATAAGGACTAAAATGATTTTTATATAGACTAACTTCAATATGAACATATTTTGTAGGAACTAAAATAAAAAACCATAGATCAAAATAATAAAACGATAAATATGTGTGTGTAAAGACTAAGACAAAAACAAAGAAAATTGCAAGGATTAAAAGCAAAGATGGTATATTTTCATAACTAAAAATATATTTAAACTTGTAAAAGAAAACTAAATAGATAAGCATAAGAGTTCAAATAATCTCTCCTACGATTGAAAAATGATGATTAGTGTATTTTAATTAATAAAAATTCCGTTTTCTTCAATCATTTTTTTAAAAAATAAATAAACATAAGCATACCTCTGGTGAGGTGTAGCATCCAGTTGAGAGCAGAAATCATGCATAGCTTGTGAAGAACCCATATCATAGAGGCCGAAAGATTGTAAGAGAGGGTTAAAAGCACTTGGTGCAAGGTAACCACTTCCAGGAATGACATCTTTGTTGTTTTTCTTTATATCTATAGGAAGGTCATGAAGAGCTTCAACAACCATTTTCATCTCAGCCATAAGGGACAAAGGAATAGAGTGGTTAATGATCCTGAAACAGCCCGATTTTTCACATGCATCTCTTAACTTCTTGCACTCGAATTGCTCTGAAATCTTCTCAAGATCAATCACCGGAATGGTCTCCACCATCCTTTTTCCTCTTTTTTTTTTCTTTTGTTAGGGGATAGTGAAGGGAGAAAACATAGACGTGTGAATATATAAATACATATCAATGGTCAGCTATTCATAATTTTCTCCCTAAAAAACTATTCATAACTTTCTATATTAAGCTATCTTTAGTATAAAAAAATTGTTAAGATATTTAATGTATTGAATAGAATGTAATGAAAATATAACCTAAAATATATATGCTTTTTTAGGAATATATATATTAATGGTCAACTATATATTCACAACTTTCTTTGTTAAGCTATTTCATGTGGAATATAATCTTGACCAAAAAAAAATGTGGAATATAATGAAATGGAAATATAATATTTTTTGGACTAAACACATAAATTAAAGTGGAGTAAAATGGAAAAATGTTCCAAATCCAACTTTAAAATTGAAAAGGAATAAAATCAAAGAAAAATAATGTTTTATCAGAATATATATGTGTATGTGTGTGTGGCGATAGCAGAGGGAAAGAAACGACGACGGAACTGGTGGTGGAAGGTGAGGGGAAGAAGAGTCACAAGCAGGAAGGTAGAATAAGAAGCGTTCAGGTTGAAGGAAAATGTGAGAATTGACACACTCACTTAACCCATCTTCTAATCTCAATCCTTCCTTTTTAATCTGATGGCGACAATTTATTGCTACCATTCTCATATATAAATGTCATTCTCCCTTGATATACATAACTTGCTAAAAGACACATTTATAAAAGGTGTCTTCTAGAAGACACCCATGAAAGTGTCTATTAGCAATCCACACCTCAAGGTGTGATTATCAACTTTTTAGTTATAACTTGCTAAAAGACACCTTCATAAAAATTAGTTTATGTCTTTTAGCAAATGTCTATAGAATAACTTGCTAAAAGACACCTTTATAAAGGGTGTCTTCTAACAAAACTCATATACGTATATGAATTTATTAAGTAAAAACTATAAAGTTGTTTCAATACCATTGAGAGAGAAAATAGTCAATCTACTAATATAATAAAACTGAAGAGTCTACCATTTGGTCTACTCTTAAGCTCACTAATTTGGTCATTCCTTGCCCACTTTACCCAATGGACTTTCCTAGCCTCCTAACCCCACTCCTCAATTAGAAACATTTACAAAGAGATCGATGGAGGAAATTAAACATATGTGATCCTTGAAAAAGGAAAGAAACTAGAGTGATATCGATGACAAGCCAATTTTTAAAGAACTAGGCGACCATCCATCAAAAGATTCTTATTCTTCCACCCAAATAACATTTCTTAGTACGATCAAGCAAAGGGTACCAAAGCACAATCAATGAAGGTTACCTCTAATAGGAAGACCAAGATACATAAAAGGAATATGGTCAATTTTGCAATTAATAACACTAGAGGCTTTTGTGAACCAAAAATCAACCACATTCACAACAAACAAACAAACACTTATAAAAATTCACCTTTAGCCTAGAAATAACCTCAAACATGATAAGGTTAATGTTCTCCCAACTTTTTCTCAAAATAAAAGTATCATGAACAAATTGCAAATGAAAAATATGCAGGTTTGCTAAATGACAAAACTTATACCTAGTGAACAAATTAGAATCGTCTAAAGCATTCAACATAACAATTAACCCTTCCCCTGTAATAAGAAATATACATGGATAAAGAGGATTGCCTTTCCGCAAACACGTTCCCATTTTAAACTCATCTCAGTCAGACTACCGTTAATCAGAACCAACACTGATACTGAAATGACACATTCCATTATCCATCTTTGCCACACAACTGGTAAATTCATCTTCCCTATCACTACATCAGATACTCCCACTCCACTAAATCATACACCATCTCAAAATCAACAAAGAACATATATTATTTATTCTCTAAACTATATAAATATAATTAGTGCATAAATTATTTTTTGTGCATCAAGCTATTCCTTGAACTATCATTATTTCTCTTATTTTTGAACTACTTATTATTTTTTTATAGTTCATAGACTAAGAGAAAAGTTAAAATATAGAGAACTTAATAAATGAAGAAGAAAATAGAGATAAAAATGGAGATATTATTTTATTCTTATGTGTGAACTTTTTTTTTGGACAAAATGTGTAAACTTAAGTGTATTGAACCCGATCTATTTATAAGGTCATATTTATAATGAGCTACAGACCTACAATAAACCATAAAAGCCGCATTATCTCGTGTGTGTATATATAAAAACAATCACGGTACCACACCAACAAATGCTTCTTTTTTTTTTTTCTCTTTATGGTGGTGAACACCAACCAACGAATGCTTTCTAATATCTTTGTTCTATGTTTGTCAAAAAAAATATCTTTGTTCTATGTACTATGTAGCTCATGGGCATGCATGTATTTATCTCTTACTTATCCCTTATTTCTAATCTTTGCGTACAATGCAAACCTAATTTGCTTAACCTAATCCTAAGATATATTGGCGCCACACCAATCTAAAGGTAATGAGGGTTACATTAATTACCTCAGCATATTGGTTGGCAGAATTTGAAATTCAAATTCCCCTCTAAACTATTCCAATCCCCCATTCGCACAACCCCATATGCCATAATAAATGATGTGTATTTCCCATGTTAAACCCACTATCCATGCAGCTAATGCATATTTACTACTCTTTGCCCCTATATATACTACATGATATTTCATTATGACAAAATAATCCCATGACTTTTACTCACCATAGATCAAAGCCTCTTGAGTTTAGTTCTTTAATTTCATTATGACTGTCTGCATAAAATTTGATCTTATTACCTCTACATCATGTCTATCATGGTTAATGGCAGGTTGGTAACAATCAATATTTTTGCAGGATTAATGCTTTCAAGTTTTAGAAAAACAATATACTATAAGGAGAATTAAAAAATATAGATGTGGTGAATTTTGTGCTATATCTAAATTGTTTAAAGTCGACTGGATTTTGTTTTCCTTATTGTTTGGTGATAAAATTCCTTTCAATTCCTAGCCATTTATGTTTATCAGTCTCTATTATTTATCCCTGATTGTCTTTGTCCATTTGGCGCTAGACCAGTTATCTAATTTTAGCACGACAAACTTGCTTCATGGCAGTATCCAGCCCTTTTTAGATCTTGTGAAGGATTAGTGCCTTAATTATTGGTATAGCATCGAATAGAAATTAGTTCTTGAGTAGGGACATATCTTATTACTAATCTTTACAAATCTTTACAAATCACCTATAGAGTGGAACATATGTTAGTAATGTCATTTGTTACAATGCATGTTGGTTATTAAACCAAAATATTCAAATTTAAGTTCAAAAGTTCGTTTGGCAGTAATTTATAATCATGGACATGACGAAAAAAAGTTTAATAACCAATATAGGTTGGTTCTCAATAAAATAGTGATCACTATTTGCTATTTTTTTAGTTTGTAGCCATTGAAAACTCTATTGAGTATTACATTCGTGCTCACACTATATGTGGTGTATTACATCAGAAGCCATTGACTTGCACTAGTAATAAATGATGTGCTAATACAATGCTTTAATTACATTTTGTGGTTATCTAAAAAAATTAGTTGGGGGGTTATAACATTCAATGGTTTGTTTTCTCAATGCATTTGTTGGTTTGTAAATAGCATTTGAAACGTAATACAGTGTAATGGTTAAGGTTGGTGTGGTCATTATATAATGCCTTCTAATGTTCATGGGCAGCAGCATACTCCAAATGGAAGATTAAGAGCTAAATGTATCAACTGTTTTTTCTTACATGCCAATACCAACCTTACACTTTAATAACTTGAAGAAATGTTGTGAAAGACTGATAGAAAAGTTAATGGGGCGTTTTCACCATTGTCTTATATCACAAACGGTAGCCATTGTTTGAATTTTTTTGTGTATTTATGGTTGAATCTTTAGCCAACTTTTACGCTAAAATATGTGATTTTTTTTTTGCAGTTAACTCTTCAGATACATCTTTATCCAATTATTACTACGGAGCCATGGCAAAAACATGAAGGACGATTATCCCACGATGCCTCAGCCTGATGTGTGGTTAATACATCAGGCGCGTAATAGGTTAATCTATGATGAGCTATGACAAAAACATTGGAAGACGAGCATCGTAGGTTGATGTCGACTATGAAAGGGGAGCAAAAGAATGTTTACGACACAATTATGACAAGGGTATATGCAAACCAGCCTGGTGTAATTTTTATTTATGGTTACGGCGGAACAGGCAAGACCTTCATATGGAGGGCTCTTTCATCTGCTTTTCGATCAAGAGGAGAAATTGTGCTAACAGTTGCTTCAAGTGGTATTATGGCCTTGCTCATACGTGGGGGTCGCACTGCGCATTCGAGGTTTGGTATTCCATTTACTATTGATAAATTTTCAACATGTGGCCCAAGAGTCATTTAGCCAAGCTGATTATTAATACAAAACTTATAATATGGGATGGTCTGAAAAAGGGATGGTCTGAAAATTTTGCTATTAGACGATGATGGTATGTGTATTGATACTACGTCTAATGTCGTGTTTAAAGAAGTTTTCCGTAATTTGTAGTTTGCTCAAATTTTCGTATGTATTTGTTCACGAAACTAAATGTAATGAACACATTGATATATTAATGACATGTTTAGATTTGCTTTTGCATGCTACATCTACAATTTGTATGACCCGTGCGGCAGCACGGGTGAATAGTCTAGTAAATTTTAACCCGTCTCGCTATACTTAACCTAATTTTAACCTAATTTTTCCCTCCACACTTTTGCATTTAATGTTTATCTAAAGTAAAATAAAATTATGTTCCTAATTAGATGCTATTTTTTTGAAAAGGTATAACCGTTAACCCGTCTCGCTATATCTCTTACTTTTAAATGTTAACCTGTCTCGCTATACTTAACCTAATTTTAACCTAATTTTTTCCCCCACACTTTTGCATTTAATGTCTATCTAAAAAGTAAAATAAAATTATGTTCCTAATTATATGCTATTTTTTGAAAAGGAATAACCGTTAACCCGTCTCGCTATACTTAATTTAATCTCTTACTTATAAATGTTAACCCGTCTCGCTATACTTAACCTATTATGTTACGTTACGGTACCAAGGACGATGTTATGGAAATATTATGTTATGGTACAGTACCAACGTCCATGCTTCTTAATATTATGAAATACTATATGACAATCATGACATTTACCTAAACTATTTTTTTACCTATTACCGTCCAATATTACCTTCAATATGACACGTGCATTAGCACGGGTCGATGGTTTAGTATTATTCATGTATGTAAGTATGCATTATGTGGTTGTATTTTCATTGACAGATGGTAATTGCTACAATTTTAATAGTGGAGAAATTCCATGACTCGTAACTATTTTTATTACTTCTGCCTCTGGGTGTCCTCCAAACTCCGTTGTTAAGTAAACATAACATTTTCCCTAAAAAATAATTAAATAAATAAACATAACATTTGAACTTATTAATATTATTTTTATTATTATAAGTATCCTTATAACCATTCCCTCATATATGAGTTAGTTAGCACTTGGACACTAGCAATATAACCATTCTCCTTTGTTGACAAAAGTTATTTTCCAAAGGATTTAGACACCAATGTTTATTTTAATTAACTGGCAAACAGAGAAAGGGACATCCATAAAAATTTCTGAAAAGAGGGGCACTTTCAAACCACTAGACCAAACGCAATAATTCAAGGATTTCACCAGTTTGCAGATATTTATCATCAGCTTTATTTATGAAATCTCTGAGAGTCTTATACTCTTCATAAGTAAAAGGTTGATAAAGACGTGGGCGAACAAGGTCCACCAACTCCTTTGGGATCTCAACATTTCCCTTCCTGGGTCCCAACATAAATGTAGCAATTGAATAACGCGTAGTAGCTTCCTTGCATTGTATGCAGTGTTTCACATTGCAAAACCTTCCATTGCTCATACCTGGATTCATTTCATATATTAAGGCCTTGCACAAAGCAAACAGTTTGCAAATACCATAAGTCAGTTTTTGCTTTTTTGTTTCAAATTTTATAGCTTAACTAAGCTAAATCCCAAGTGAAGGTAACTAATCACTCATTGAACTATTTAGTTTCAGAACTTTGACAGTTTCTTTTTTTCCCCCTTTTTTTGGTTTCTCATTGATTCCTCTAATATAAGAATGCTTGTAGTGTTTTTTTAAGTGAACATACCGCATTGTTTGCAGTGCAGTATGAATCAATTTTAAGCTAAAAAACTATCCAATCCTAAAATAAAATTATATGTGGTTCAGTTTGGTTTGGACAACTCATATAAAAAAAAACATGGTTTAATCCAATTCAATTTAATAGGGTTCAATTTATTTTTTTTGGTAGTGTTAATAGGGTTTAATTTAGACCGATTTTAGGATGTCCACATTACAAAACTTTGGTTCGCCACTTTGTGTGTTGGTAGGAGTTCTCTCTTGTTTTATCTATCAAGTAAATAAAAATAGTTTGTCACTATTTTCCACATTGTATAGAGACAAGACCTAACATCAGTTGATAAAGATTGACATTTCCCATCTTACAAACATTTTTTTGTAAGAATTAGTTAGATTCAATAAAAAAAATATATACTATGGTTTTAGAGCATATCAATCGAGTCACCCACCATATATATTCATACATCAAATTGCCTGTTTTATAAGTTTTAATCATACTCAATATAAAGCCTCAATTGTCTCTATATAATTGTAGAGGATAAATAGGCCCTCTATAAGATTAGTAACAAAATTAGTGAATTACTTTGTACTTAGTACTCACTCGAGCAATATCTCCAAGATTGGCAAGAAGAAGGGTTCCATGAAATGGTGGGACCGAGACAAATGAGCCAGAACTGTCCATCACTTCAAGACCACCAACATTTTCATCATTTTGAAGAATTGTTAAGAACCCTGAATCTGTGTGCACTGAACCTCCAAGGGAACCTATTGATTTTGAAGTGAAGTTATATGTGTTAATTCTGTATTGACAAGGCCAATCCTTAAAATCAGCATCAAATATGCCTACGGATTCAGCAATCTTTTGTCCTATTATTACTGCCACATCATGTATTGCTTTGCCATATGTCTCCATTATTTGTCTTGTAATCAAAGAAAATCAACCGTACTCGTATTTTTGTTTATCTCTGAGAAATTCTTGTTTTGGATTTCGTACTCGTAAAAAAAATAAAAATCAAGAAGACCCTCCTCCCTCATCTGATTGTGCATATTTGATGACGTGGCATACTGAGTCATCTTTTTTTGATTTTGTGGCGCACTGACGTTATAATTAATTTTGTTTTTTCAATTTTTATGGATACGCGTGGTATTTGTGCCTATTTTTTTTAAAAAAGTAACAAAAGAATATAAATTCATTTATATAAATTTCGAAAGAAAAATCTGAATTTTTTTTAATTTCTAATTTTTGAAATGTATTTCCTAATTATTTTCAAATTTTTTGAAATATATTAAGTTCCAGAATATTTCATTTTTATAAAAAAAGAGTCTTCTTACTTTTGGAAAAAAAATTATTTTTTTCTAATTTTTTAGTTTTTTAAAAATTTACAAAAATTAATTTTCAGATTGTTTAATTTCTAAATTAATATAAATGAATTTAAAATATTTTAAAAAAATTAGCCACATATGATGAATTAATATAAAATGATTTTTAAATTTTTTTTAAAAAATAATTTTAATATTTTTTTTAATTTAAATTAATATAAAATGATTTTTCATGTTTTTCTTTTTTTTTAAATTATATAATTAGGTGTCAACTAATTACACACGTGGAACAATTAAAAAAAATGAAAAACTTAATCATATATCCAGTCATGTGCCATGTCAGTACCAAATCAGCGAATATGCACAGTCAGATGGGTCAGGGGGTTATTTTGGAGTTTTTTTTTACAAGGACGAAATCCAAACTAAAAATTTCTCATAAGGTAAACCGGAAATGACATATTACAGGGGGGTAAAACACTATTAACCTTATAGTTTTTTACAAAAAATATGGGTGGGTGTCATATATATATCGACAAAAACAAATTATATTCATTCATTTAAGTTGATAAGGTACGTCGATACAATACAAATTCAAAGTCGATAAAAACAAAAAGAATGAAAATTGGAAAAAATTTACAACATCCATATTAATTTCATAAAACAACAATTTGCATATGCCTTCAGATATGACTAAAGTTTTTAGAATATCATGTCTCCGGATATGCAGTGCTGACGATGTCAAAGTCATTAAGTGGATTTGAATTTTATCAAAGTTATTCATTCAACCAGAATCAATTATACACCGCACTAAGATGTAAAATTAAACACACATCGCATAAAGACGAAAAATCAAAACAAACAATGATGAAATCACAAAAGTTGTTTCAAAGAGCTATAAAGTTGTTTCAATACTATTAAAAGAAAAAATAGCTAATTTAAAAATATAAAGTTATAAAACACACACGTTAACATTAATAAGTTCAATTTGTCACATGTGATTTCGTGATTTATTATTTCTTTTTGATAACTCATCTATAACTATAATCTTGTTATTTTTGGTATGGATAACCAGTGTCATATATTAAGCATTAACGCCCTAGTTTTTTTTCTTTCTAGATTTTCTCTTCTAAATTTTTCATTGAAAGGTGGTTTTTGGTCAATTTTTGACCTGAAATCACCCCTCTTCATCTTTTTCTAGTCCATTTCAATCCAAATAAGTGATTTTCACATAGATCTAGGTTTTTTTCCTTCATGATTTCGTCATCTGAGTGTGGTGGTGTGTTGTTCGTCGTCTTGTGCGACGTTGTTTGATGTCCTCATCTTGGTGCGGTGTTCATTTGATTCATATTGAAATATCGATTATTCAATCAAAGATTTGGACGTCAACGTTGCAGTTCCGGAGGCATGAGTATTCCGGTCACTTTAATTTTATTATATATTTTTGTAGGCATTATGCCGTTATATGCTATTAACTTGGATGTTGTGAGTTTGTTCGCAGATTCATCATTTACGTTTTTAGCGATGTTGATTGATGTGCTCTATCGATTTGAATGAATGAATATCGTTTTGTTTTTGTCAAAAAACACTATAATCTTGTTCTCAATAGGCGCCTTAATATATCCCCATGATTTTCCCTAAAAAAAAAATTAAAAAAAATGTCCCCATGATTTAGACCATTAGGCTTTTTGTGAGACTAATTTCTGAGTTAGCAGCCGGAGACATTTGGTTTTTCATTTTGTGATTTATCCTACTAATAGAAAATAATAATTTTTTGTGTTGTCCGGAGTTCGAACCCCGGACCTTGCATATATTATACATTGTCCTTACCAACTGAGTTAAGCTCACTGAGACAGAAAATAATCTATTTATTTATTTATTGAAAGAGAGATAAATTACATATTTATAATTACAATGAAGACAATAAGGAATAATATCATTAGTCAAAACAAATTTGGATGGAATCATTATTTGTCAGAGATTACTTATTCTCATGTCGGGTTTTAAATTATCAGGGTCTCTTTCCCTTGAGAATTGAAGGATTAACACACACAAAAAGTCAAAACAAATCTCAAGTAGTATCAGGTTAACTGAATCTAGACAGATTTTCTCAAAGAGATATTTAACACGTGCTATGTATACTTTCAAAAAAATAATAATAATAATCATAATAAATATGATGCCCCGGTTAAAATTACCCAACAATTCCAATGTAACCTTTCATGAGGATGGAGCTATCACTGTCTTTCTATCGTGACAATGCCTCTTTAAACCCCTTTTTAGGGGTTGTTAAAGTTGTCGCAATTTTTCACTGATGATTTCTGGTTTTCTCGTTGTCGCCTATGTTGTCGTTGTTATTTGGCTTCTCTGACGGATTGACGGTGATGAGGGTTTTGAGTTACTCGTTGTTCAGTACTCCAAATCTCGATTTGTGGGATGCAAGTTACGTGGTGACCTTCAAATTGGCTTCAGACTATGTTGCTCAAAAAGGCAGTTGATGCATTGTGTTATCTTGTTTCGATGTAGTGGGTTCTTGGTGTGTGGATTTGTTTTCGTGTCAGCGGTCGAGTTCATTCACCGGTTATCAAAATTTGGATCCAGTTTTCACGAAAGTTCACACGCCACTTTTTTTTTTCAATTTGGTTTCGCTCTCGTACGCGATTTTGCTGGATTGTGCATATGGTGCATGGTTGTTTAATCTGGATTCGTATTTACTTGTCTCGTTGTGGTTTCTTTACCCTTTGGGTTGATATGTATTACATTTTTGGATGTTTATTTTTCACTTTCATTAGGTCGAGTTTTATATCTCTGATCTTTTGTAATCTTCCATTAATTTTAACTTACCCATTCTTCTAAAAACACGTAATTCATGGGTTACCAAAAATATATATGCAATTTTTTGACAACAATAAAATGATATTTATTCATTCGAATTAATTCTCCAACAAGTCGGACCTAGTTTTCTCTCTCTACGTTCTCCCTCCCATTCTCTTCCTTGAGGGAGTGGTTTTGGGTCAATTTTTTTATCTGAAATCACCCCTTTCATATTTTTCTCCCCGTTTTAATCTAAATAAGTGATTTTCACATAGATCTAGATTTATTTTTTCGTCGTCCGAGTGTGGCATTGTGTTCTTCATCGTCTTGTGTTGTATTGTTTGATTTCTCGTATTGGTGCGGTGTTCGTTTGGTTCTTATTGAAAGACCTGCTTCAGTCAATTATAGATTCAAACAATGGTTTAAGCACCAACGTTGCAGATCTTTAGGCATGTGTATTCGATAAGTGGCGGAGCGAGAGAAAAACTTCATGTGGGGCCACCAACGATGACATAGTTTTTATTTTGTGGGTGGCCTTCTTTTTTAAGTAAATGAGGGCGGCCAATTTATTTAGAGTGTGAATTTTATTTATTAGTACATTTTATATGGGTTAATTCGATTGACTATTAAATTGCTTTATGTTAAATATGATATGATTCAATCTAGTGTTTTAACTTTTAAAATTCAGACTGGTTATCAACTTGGTCAAAGTACTAGGCCGTTAATCCAACAACTAGATCATTGAATAAATCACGTGATTGAACTGAATGACCCGTCCGTGTAACTCGACTTCTATAAAATAAAATATATATACATATATATACACACACACACATTAAATCGAGTTGAACTTTATGATCGAGTCGTTACATATATTTTTTGGTCAAGTAGTCTAGTGGATGTGGTTCACACATTTTAAAATGTGGAGTTTGAGGTTCAACCTCGGTCCTCGCATAATATTGTATTTGCCGTTACCAATTGAGTTTTTTTGGTCTACAAGGCTCAAGAAAAACCGGAGGAAAAAAAAAAGAACAACAAAAACAAAAGAGTTACTCTCTCAAAAAGAAAATTCCAATCGCATCACTTTGGAGGAGACTCTTGAGGTTCGTCGGAGGAGACTCATGTCGAAGAAACTCAACATCAGAAGAAGCACCAAGCTTAGCAAGAAAAATCGCACATTGATTCCCTTCCCTACAAGTGTTGATAATAAAATTATAAAAAAAAAAAGATAAATAGTATTTATAATGAGTTGTGCCTACATGACCGAGTCATTACACATTGTAATGTTAAAAAAAATCATTACATAAGAAAATATATTTATAATGAAGTATGATAATGAAATATATATTTTAATTTAATAAAAAAATAATATTTATAAAATTAAATATTCATATGCTATACTATTATGTAAGGATTCCTTAAAAAAAAATATTATATACGGATATTTAACATTTATATTATATGTTGATGGGGATGGAAACCATGATGGTAATCGATTTAATGGAGGAAAACGGAAGTGAGTGAAAAATAGATGGTATCAAGGAGGTGTTCAATGGGAGAGATGTCGAGAATAAAGGATTTAGTGGAAGGGAAACCATTAAAGACTACAAAATCATGGGAAACCATTATAAGCAAATGACTATCATTCATTAACCCGAAACTCAAATTAGTCATGAAAACCCCAAAAGGATTTAGTATACACTACATTTGTTGGTTCTGATAAGCAGCCAAGAAAGGTTGAATCAAGGTTGCACATTGGATTTTATGGCAGTGGCAATGAATATCTTTGTTGACAGAGTTTCCTTACATGCTTTGAATGGTTGAAGATTGAAAAGTTTGGCTTTTTAACCGAATAGTAGGTTGTATAAATATCATATATTGAATATAGTAGTAGTAGGCAAAACATAAAAGCTCCTTAATAGGAAAACAAAATAGTGAGCATTATGGATATGATCTAAAACTTAAACTAAATCCTGCTGCAACTTACAAATTAAACTTAAACTGAACAACATTAAGCACAAGAATTGATTTTCCAACTGCGAATTGGTTAGCAAACAACTTTACCACAGCCTATCTCTTCCTCTCGTTTTGAAGACTTAAGAACCAATCTTAAAGTGTTTCACCCACCTTGATCTTGAAAGGGGTGTTATAGTGATCATATAAACGGTCTTCTGTTATAGAATATGTTATTCATCATCTATCTCCTAGGGTTAGTTTAGTTAGGATCTGTGTGTAATGTATTCATCTCAGCACTATATATACTCGGGCTCTACTTTGTAATCCTTACATCAAATAATATCAAATGGTGTAAAAACAGAGTATCGCCAATTTTCCCAACTATCATTCTCCAATAGCATGTAATCAGTATCATAGAATCAACTACATGTACACACGGATGTACACTGTACACATACTTATTTGTGAATTGTGACATGGCCATGGAGTGTTGGATTAAAAAAAATGATTATCAACAAGATGCACATGCCCAGTAGAGAGGATGAAGTCCCAATATTCTTAAATCTTTACGTCAAACGTAATAGCTCAAGGGCTTCACCAGTGTGCATCTTTTTCGAAACTCTGAGCTTTCTATAATCATCATAAACAAAAGGTTTATATAGACGTGGGTGATCATGGTCCACCACCTCTGTTGGGACCTCAACATTTCCCTTCCTCGGTCCCAACATGAATGTAGCAATTGAAAAGCGTGTTGTAGCTTCCTTGCATTGTACACGGTGCTTTACATTGTAAAACCTTCCATTGCTCCATACCTGCATTCATTTCATTTCATATATTCAGGACTTGAAGCACACAATTTTCAAACACCATAAGTTTAAAACATAAGCTAAGGCCCAAATAACCAATTTAGTTTCTGAACTTAGGCACTCTCTCTTGCTTTGGTTATCAAATAAACAAAAATAATAATATAACAAAAATAATATATGTTAGTGTAGTATATAATATTTTGTCAAATTTCTTATATTCTGTCAATATAAAATAGCAGGTAGAAAAGAATGTGAAAGTTTAGTGACAAAGTTAGTGATTTACAGTGTAACTACTAACCAGCACTCACTTTAGCAATATCTCCAAGATTGGCAAGGAGGGTTCCATGAAATGGTGGGACTGGGACAAATGATCCAGAACTGTCCATCACTTCAAGACCGCCAACATTTTCATCGTCTTGAAGAATTGTTAGGAACCCTGAATCTGTGTGTATTTGGACTCCAGGGGACCCTACAGATTCTGGGGTGAAGCTATATTTATTAATTCTGAACTGGCAAGGCCAGTCCTCAAAATCAGCACTACCTATGCCCAATGATTCGGCCATCTTTTGTCCTATTTTGACAGCCAAATCATGAATTGCTTTGCCATATGCCTCCATTATTTCCCTGGTAATAATCAACCATACATAAAAAGGTCAATAATTGGCTAGTAGAAAGGGAAAACTAAACTAAACCAGAAAACTAAATATAAATAAAATGGTCACAACAGTTCAATACTAGTAACAAAATAGGAAATGTTCTTTTTTTACTCAAAAAAATAGGAAACTAAACTATGCTAATATAAAATTTGCAAAAATTTACTGTTGTATTTGAGAGGATATAATCTTATAAATCATTATATGAATGTTTGATATCGTGTGTTGGACAAAATCACGGTTCAAAGCTACGAAGTTTAAAAAATCACAGTGGCTCACTGCGATATTGCTAAATTCACCAGGATACGAAATAAGCACCACATCAAGTTAAAGTGATCGAACTCAAATGCACCTAACCATCAAACAATTCCAGAAACCAGTATTTGCTTTTTATAAACTAAATGGATAAACTCTTAAAAGCACCAAAACCAAAGAAAACAATAACATCTAGATGGACATTTTCATTATGCCTAAAAAAACATATCAATGTGGAAGACACAGTAACCCAAACAATATAAACCCTTAACATATATGTGACTGTGAATAAGTTGCTTCATTAACAAGAGATAAAATCAAATTGTTTTTTGCACAAGTTATAAGTTATCCTGGACAATTTATGGAAATAAGGCTGAAAAAACTTATGGACATGTCAAAAGTTGTTTCCGTAAGCTCTCAAAAATAGTCTCACATGTGCTTATGACAAAAGATAAGCTCAAATAAACCAACCCAAACAGATCCTCCTATGAAGAAAATGAAGAGAACCAGAGCAAACTCAACTCAATAATGATAAAGAAACGAAATAACAATAAGCTTACATTTGCCAATATATAGTAGTAGTTAACTGATTGCTAACATAACCAACTAACAACTATCTAACAGAACTATAACTAACTTAACCGTGTAATTTGACATTAGCTTCATACAATGAAGCACACTGAAAGATCGTTTTTTGGAGACATTGACAAAGATCATAAGAAACTAATAGCAAAACATTCTTCTTATAAAAATTGTTTTGGTACTATTTCATCCACATTTGACTATAATTATGCTCACACAACAACAGGGCCGTTCCTCGGCAAGAGTGATGGGCTCTATGGAACTAGCCTCCAATTTATGGGGGCCTCAAATATTTGTAGGGATAAGGGTATAATTATTAGGGTGTAGGATAAAAAACAATAACGCTTTTACTTACGACAAAATATGTCACTAAATGTAATTTTTTTTATAGGTAAATGTCTATTTGTATGTAGATAAAAGTCATGTTTGAACCAATGCTAATATATTTAACTACAACTTAATTATTTAGGCTAAATTGCATTTTTGGTCCCTTAACTATTTAGGTAGTATTGCTTTGGTCCCTTAATTAAAATTTGATTTATTTTGGTCCCTTAACTTCTCTCCCCGTTACACATTTTGGTCATTTTCGTTGGTTTTAATTCAAAAACGTTAGGTTTTCTTCATCTTCTTCTCCTCTTTTTCATCTTCATATCATCTCCATCAACCTTCAACAACAAGAATTCCAGAAAAATTCCAGAAGAAAATGAAGAAAACCTAACGTTTTTTAATTAAAACCAACGGAAAGGACCAAAATGTGTAACGGAGAGAAGTTAAGGGAACAAAATAAATCGAATTTTAATTAAGGAACCAAAACGATACTACCTAAATAGTTAAGGGATCAAAAATGCAATTTAGCCAATTATTTATCAATATAAGTGGTGTTGTATCTTTTATTTTATTTTATTTTTAGAGAAAATTGTCAATATTACAACTAGACCTCTAAATTGTCAGGAATGCACAACAATATTAAGGATCATAACCAACAACAACCTTAATAACATGAGACTGACAGCTATAATATGATGGTTATGATTGATTGACAGCTTAAAAAACTCTTTGCACCACTTTTTACATTGAGGGTGTATATGAATTAAATCCTATACTTAAATCAATTATTAAATGATAAACATGAGAAAAATGAAGAAACCTTTGAAGAGGTGTGGCATTCAATTGAGAGCAGAACTCCTGCACAGCTTGTGAAGAACCTAAATCATAGAGGCCTAAAGCTTCATAGAGAGGATTAACAACACTTGGTGCCATGTAACCACTACCAGCAATAACATCTTTGTTGTTTTTCTTGATATCCATAGGAAGATCAAGAAGAGCTTGAACAACGATCTTCATATCAGACATAAGGGTAGGAGGAATAGAGTGGTTGATGATCCTGAAACAACCCCATTTCTCACATGCTTCTCTTAGCTTTTTGCATTCGGATTGCTCTGAAATCTTGTCAAGATCAATCACTGGAATAGTCTGCTCCATCCTGTAAAAGATGAATCGTGAATGAAGCAAGGTTATGACTTATGACACTAGTGCTAGTGGGATTCCACTTGAATGATTTTGACTTGTTTTTATCTCTCTCCCAGTTAAACATTCTCTCTCATTAACAACGTAATTTATTTATTAATTAAATTAAAAAAACACAAGCGTGTTGTGCTGTGCTGATTTGAGCAAGTAATCGTTGCTAGAAACCGTGACTTTGATTAAAAGACAATAGTATCCCAAAAAGACAAAAATAAGAGTCTTAAAATACGTTTATGTTAATATTTATGTATCTTGTCTTAAAAAACAATCATTAAATTCACGCGTAGTTGGTAGAGATAATGCATAATATATGCAAAGTTTTGGGATTCAAATCTCGGACACCACCCAAAAAAAATCACTAATTTGATTAACAATTTAACAATTATTATCATTTATTATAAAAGTTAGACTTGTCATGCTGGCAGTTAGCCCTAATCACCTCAAAATTTTCCTCCTTAGCTAGCATTAATTGCACCCTCAACTCCTAACTACTTACTAATCCCTCTTAATTTCTTATTTGAATTTCAAACTCAGCCATCATTGCAAAACATCAAATATGCATTAATGACGTTAATCACCTACTTAATTGGGAGATTTATTATCAAAAAGTCAATAGGCAGAAACAATTCCACCAGGTGGGCGCATTTATTATGATGTTGGGGACTTGGTATTGGCCATTGGAATAAACATAACGAGCCTTTATTTTTATTTATAATATGTTGGCACATGTTTGAATTTTTTAGCTGCATAATGTCGTTTACAGGTGAACCTTTTCTATATGAATAGCTATTTCTTTCTCTGGTAGTTTTAACTAAAAATTCGAACTTCAACCCAAAGGCAGCCATGGTGGATGTTCAATCTGCGAGACAGGTCACTTAATTCGCCATACACAACACTAAAGGTATTATTTTTATTTTCCCTTTATATTGGATAAATCTAGAAATAGCTATATAACCATCAAGTTTGCTTCAAGGATAAAAGGTGGTGCTAAATTTTTTATTTTGATTCATCCATTGTCAGATGTTGCCCTGTGAGAGTTTGACATAACTGATCCGGCCTATATGCAGCTATTGTGTCTTAAGTGGCATACCTATCACGTAGAGTTTTACCTAGACAAGTTTGTTTGTATCTTGAAGCACATGTTTTGATACATCAAGTGATATTTGCATATATATATATTCCACTTTTTAGTTATAACTTTCCTAAAAGACACCTTCATAAAAATTAGTTGGTGTCTTTTAACAAATGCTCATAGAATAACTTGCTAAAAGAGGTGTCTTCTAGCAAAACCCATATATATATAGGTTCATGCCAAGCCTCATAAGTTTACACCAAAAACAAGTTTCTTCATTGAATGGCACATGTGAGCAACTCACTGGTGCATAAATTGTCAATTCAATGACCTTTTTAACTTAGTTGCATCCAAATTTTATGTGAGAAGCAGGGGAATGCCTAAAAAACACCTTAACAAAATTTTCCACTTTTCTAGTAAAATAAAACAATAGTGTTGGTTTTTATTTTTTAAGGGACAATAGTGTTTATAGGATATAAAAATACACTCACATGGAGTGTTGATAGCACCATTCAATTTAAGCTTTCAAACTACACATTGTAAGTTTGTTTAAAGTAGAGAAGAGAGATTAGCTATAAATAAGTAGTAGTGTAATGTAGGGCATTGCACTCTTGCAAGTCTGTACTTGCAAATTGGTTAGCTTACGCTTGTTTGTAACCTTAGCAGTTTGTAACCTTAGCAATTTTGTGACTATGAGTCTGATTCACCGTCGTCATCAAAATCGTTGTGATACTAGCATCAAGAAAAACTGGTGGACGTGATGATGAGCCTGTATTTCGCGATAACAAAGGATTACACATTACCAAAGAAGAATACTACAAGTCAAAACAACAGAAAGTAGAAGAAAAACAGAAGGAGATTGAAATAGAATGGAGCAAGGGCTTGGCTCAAAAGCTAAGCTGCTAAAGGAACTAACAGCTGAGAAGGAAAAGCCGTTTGCGCGGAACTTAACAAACTATTGGAGGAGAAGGTAAGAAGGAATGATCCTATGGCACATCTAGTCAAGAAAAAATATCCAGAAGAGCCGGTTCTTCCAAACTTGGGAGAAAGTGATAAAATGAATGAATCTGGTTTTGTTGTCCCTCAAGATATTCCAAATAATAGCTGGTTGAAGAGACGTTTAGCAGCTGCCCCAAATTGATATGGGATTAGGCCAGGATGACACTGAGACAGTGTTGATCAGAGTAATGGGTTCGAGAAGGAACTGTTTAAGAGAACAAATGAGAGACAAGCCATAGACAAAGAGGCTTATCGTTGGTCTGTCTCTGATATGTGAAAACTGACATTGTAATTATAGACATGCATTGGTATTTGCCTTTATTTTTGTTATGAGAAGACACTAAATTATAAGCCATATATTTTCTTCTTTGTATAATTAGTCTTTATTGTTCAAATCCTGCAGAAATATGAAGATAATTTTTGTTAGCGTCTGTTTCACTTTATTTTACCTCAATACTAACACTATTTCCTTGTATGATTGTGAAGCGACATGTCTTCAATATTAGTTAGCAGGAACTATCATATTAAGGTAGCATAATGTATATACTTATGTATATGTCAATGAGTTAAAGATTACTAAAAATATATACATGATTAAACTATACAGCTTGTACCCCTCTGAAACAAATTACAACAACCTATTAAGCCTATGAGATTTTGGAATGTGGAGACTGCAGCATTCCATAGACAAAAATTACAGCAGGTGGTCAATCCATTGCACTAGAAGCCATTTATGAACTCTCAGTTGCCTGAAGCTACTACATTGAATGGCGGCCATCGCTCCGCTCTTTAGTTGGTCGTTTATCTTGAATTTCTTCTAAATCTTCATCCTCCCCTTTCCTACCTGCTTGCTCCTTCCAATAAGCAACTAGTTTCTTCAGTCGAGCGATCTCTTTCGAAGATATGTTTTTGCTTGGATCATTCACAATTGACCTCACACGCGACGCATACCTAACAGGAGTAAAAATCAGCCAAATTATACTACTATTTAAAATGTGAAAGTCAAACATTTTTAAGTTCAGAAAAGAGATAACATACATAAGAGAGTTATGTGTCTCATCCAAGCTTGATTCTACTGGAGATACATTCACAAACATGAGAGTTTTGGCGTTGCCTCCAAGTGAATCACTCATCAACATAGTTAACTTGTGATTTCTATAAGGTATGTGTTGACCCCCTGAAGATAAAGCACTAATAACATCTCCAAGTGCTGATAATGATTTGTTTATACTTTGAGCTTCTTTCAATTGACTACCCTCAGAGCCTGACTTTTTAATTCTTTCAGAGCCAGCAAGATCCACAAAACTCAGCTGCATAATAAAATGTTCATGTTTCAAATAGTTAAAAAAAAAATAATAATAATATGGTGTAAGTTGCATATATAAAGATATTCATAGATATAAGACAACTAATACCTTTCCTCTTGCAGTTGATTGGCTTTGAAGATTGACACTTTCGATTACAATTGATAGTATAAGATGAGATCTTGAGCTTTCTTCATTCATTTGTGTCCCTGCTGTATGCCTCCGTTCCGAACCCCTTTGTATTATTCTGTTCAATTCCTCCATGGTGGAAATCGACACAGTGGTTGCGTTTTCTACCGTTACCATTCCCTAAAATAAACAATCACAGCTTGAGAGACCAATCCATAAAATTAAAAGAATTATGAAATGGAAAAATCACAATCACAAAAATAATGAGTAACCTTTGAATCCTTCTTAATCTCCAATTTTAATCGCTTTGCATTCTTCGGCAACAAGAGATCTACAAGTGTATCTTGATATAATTCCAACATGTACGCCTGCATCGTAAACACAAAAGGAAGTTTACATAAAACCGTAAAGAAAGAGATTCGTCAAATCAAAGTTGTGGTTAATTTACTCAACAATTGTGTGTGCATTAAGTGTATTTAATGACATAAATTTATATAGATGGATAGACAAATGTTTATCAAGCTCCATTTTGCAATTGTACCTTCAAGGAAAAGGAAAACTTGTTACCATCTCTCCTTAAAATTCTAAAAAGCTCTGTAGTAGCACGTGGCGTAAGGCCAGGATTGTTTTCGGATCCATATATTGTAAACGTCTTTCCAGAGCCAGTTTGACCGTAGGCAAATACGCAAACATTATAACCATCTACAGCAGATTGCACCAAGTACTGCATTGTGAATTTCCAAAAGAAAGACCTTAGTAACGAGCATAAGAAAATGTTATCTATTTCAATGTAAACAACTATTATGCTTGTTCGGAAAAGAAAAATAGTAAACAACTATTATTTCTTAGTAGTTATGCTAAGACTTGCCCTTGTATCTTCAAATACATCTTCTTGAGTTGCATTGCCGTTAAACACGCGATCATATATGTGTTGTTTTGCTTTATCATCTTTCCATGGATGCTCAACAGTAAACTCGTCTACACTAGTAAGAACTTTTCTTTCTTTCTCGGCAATCTCTTTTTCACCAAGGGGTCTTAGACGACAGTAAACTCGTATTTTTCCTTTCATATCTGAAAAAGATAACCAAATTCCAATGTTTTTATTATGTATGAGTTATATAGGTAAATAAATATATACACATTCACAGACATTAAACTTTATGCTCACCTTCTATGGTATTGAAATATCGCTTTCTGAGAACCTGCTCCTCCTTATAAAGTGATTCCATGTCAGCTAGTTGTGCCGCTTGCATCCTCAGTATGGAAGCGGTTTGTTCATTCTTTCTGTCAATGTCCTACATAAAGCAAATTTGAAATTGATAAATGAAATTACTTTGTACTTGACACAAATAAAGTGAACAACATGTTGAACCTATAAATAAAAAGTATCAAAACCTCTTTCATTTCTCTCAAATCTTCTAGTTCTTTTAAATTGTTCCTCAACGCAGCCAATTCAGAGTCTTTCGCCAAAAGTGTAGATTCAGCCATAACTAATTCTTGTTTAAGCACATCTAGTTTTCTTTCAAGGCCGTATATTTGAGAGTTCAGAGCTTTGCGTTCTTGTTCAAGTTTTCGTTGAAGATGATTAGTCTGCATCACGCCAACCAGAATTTATGTTGATTGAATATATCATCTTAAAATTAAGGCTTTTAAATTTATATATCTAGTTCCAACATGCTATTTTACCTCTTCAGTATTCTTCTTCTCAAGCTCGGATATCTTTTGTCTCAAAACTAACTTCTCATTTGTCAAGCATTTGATGGTCTCTTCAGCTGACATAAGCTCATCTCTACAAAGTCTCAAGTCATCTTCAAGCTTTTGCAACGCCTATTAGGTAACATCAGAAGTCAACATTTTAAAGATGAAAACAGTGGTTGATCAGGAAAAGAAAAAGAAAAAGAACCAATCAATATCAGCAACAGGAAGTATCTTACTCGGTCGTTAGGTCCAATAGAGTCCTTATTGGCAATTCCCTCTATCATCAAACTATTCAATTTGGCTATCTTTGCTTCCAAGCTCCTTTTTTCTATCATTTTAGCCTAGTAAATTTGCATAATCATTCAGAAAAGTTAATATTGCAAAGATAAAAATGAGACTCATGCGATGAAGTTATCAATAGTCAAAAGTTTTACCTGAAGTTCATTATCTTTTTCACTGCATAGTGATGTAAGCCTATCACGGTCATTCGTAACTTCTGCAAGACTATTCTTTGAAGTTTCTAAAGATTCTTTCAAGCCTTCTAATTCTTGCAGAGTCTCCTCTTCTTGTATTTGCTTCTCGTGCAATTTTTCCATCAACTATTCAACATGATTTAAATATTATAAACAGTTAGGTGTTTGTTCTACACCTTGTGTAATACTCTATATTATATACCATACATTAGACTCTTAGACTTACTTGATCCGCCTTCCTTTGAGAATCTTCAACAGCTTTTGTTAAATCTTGAACACGTTTCTCATACGATTCCATATTCGGAGACTTAAATTCAGTAGAAATTTCTTTATCCAAAGAACCTGTAGGAGAAGATCGTGTTTTGGAATATCGGCGCAGCATTACATCATTTATGTGTGTCTGAAGGGCTACACAAATTTCTTCTCCCTGCAAAAATGATAAAACAACAATGATATAAAATAACTCCAATCTAACAAAAAAAATATTGATCAAGTCCAAAGGGAAAGATTGATAACTTGAAGAGTAAAATGGTAAATTTCAATGAAGGTGTTAATAATACCTGCTTGGTTTCAAACTGGAATATGTGAAGAACACCGGCAACTCGCATTTTAAAAAATACAGCAGTGTTGCTGCTTCCAAATTGCATTATGTCTCTCAATTCAGCTGAGTGCAAATATTCCTTTGGAATGGGACGAAAAAAATGAACCTATAGAAAATTGATCAGAAACAAACATTTAATTAATTAAAAGTACATTTCAGTGTTCTATTACATGTAAGTTATAATAAACCTTATAATATTATCATTATGACATTAAATCAGTTTTGAATCTTACCCCTCTCTTGTTAATTGCTAGTATTATTCGTCCAGGTAGGAGTCCAATAGGATCATCAATTTTGCGAACATTAAAAAATACAGAAAAGCCATAAGGAAGTGTTCTTATTATATGCAGAAACTGCTGTCTTGCATCATCTTTCGTGACATTCTCCTGAAAAGGGAAATCCATCTTATCACAGATTGAACAAAAAAAAAAAATCAGATGAAGTTAGGCTCTTATACCAGTGAATGATAGCAAGAAAGAATGTCCAACTCCCATTCGCGTCTAGCTCTAGTCATTGCTATTTGCCTGGGAAGAAATCGCTCGAGAAATGAATTCCAATCACTGATAAACACAGAAATCACAGTCAGTTGCAGTCATAATATAATAGATTATAGAAGGTAGAAAATATTGTAAAGTTTGGTCACGGTAAAATCAATCAAAAGAAGTTAAAATAATATTGGAAGACAGTTTCTAGCAAGATGAACATTCAAAGTCACCTACGGGCATGATTCAGGTCTTCTAACAAATCCAATCTCAGCCAAGATTTGCAATGCTGAAAGCTTTGATGCATCTTCCCTTCCAATAGGGTAATTACCCAAAATATAATCATGCTGCAACTGTAAACAAGTATCCAAGCACCAATAAATCAATACCTTGAAGCAGATCACAGTTTTATTCAAATCAAAACAATAGATTGTTTGGCTGGAGAAAACATTTTCTATTTTCACTCATAATTAAAAAATGCAACATTTTTTTCACTTATTTCGTGATATCAAATATTTGTATAGGAAATGATAACAAAGTAGAAAAAAAAATGCAACATTTTTGTAATTACTAGTGACAACTGAAAATAAAAGGAAACCGCTTTCTCGAGCTAGACAGCCCAGGACTGTTCATGGTTCGGTTCAGGAAGGAAAACCAAACCAAACTCGTAAAACAAAAGCAAAAAAGGCATACTTGTACATAGGACAACTGCCAAAACATAGGATCTGTCACGGCTTCATCCGATTCACGAAATAACTTTTTCTTGAAGACCAGTTTGCAGTGCAAAACTTCTCCCTTACTTCGTTCTTTTACTGCCTTAAATTCTGCTAGTAGATCCCCAATATGTTTATTGTCATCCAAACCAATGTACTCCTCTGAATAATAACATCAGAAGATTGGTTATACTACTGATCTCAGCTAATTTAATAATTTTCACAAGCAAGAAGTGAAAAAGGCATACCATTGCCAGAATCAGATGATTTAGCGCTTGTGACAACTTTGCGGCATTCATACAAGCCAAAGCTAGAATATGTCGACAGTTTAATGATTCCTGCGAGTTCCTCGACAGCATCTGCTACGGTTGTTGACATGTCATATGTAATTTCTTCAAATGTTTCATCCAGAAAGAAGACTATAGTTGTGAGCTTTTTCCCAGTCATCCGAGCTTCGATCTCAGCAGGTCCAGGTATTATATGCCTAGGACCAGCCTTGAGAGAGTGCTTCAAAGCATTTAAAGTGTTCAATGCAACACCTCGGATCCCAGAATCAACAGCCACACCATGCGCCACGTTATGGGTATATTCTGACAGATATCCTCCAATGTCTTTGCTAGGAGGCATGCACGACACACATAAATACATTAGCTCCCATGATTTCATCAAGTATTCCCTGATTTTGAGACAAGAAATGTATCAACCATTAATCAATTAACCAATAGTGCACAAACAACATAAATCCAGCTACATTGAGCAAAGGCTAAGAAAAGAAAACATGAAGCATCCTACTAAATACTAAGGAAAAAAATTTACCTCTCCGGATTGTTTCTTGTTTGTTTTGATATCTGGACAAAAAGTTCATCTCGGAGTTCTGAACGCTTCAAACTTTGCTTGTATAGTTTACCTACAAGCTCAACCCGATCCTCTAAGCTTAGTGAAGACGAATCAACACCCATATACTTCAAAATCATTTGGAACAACTTTGTTGCCCGGCTTGCCAAATCGCCATTCAGCTTAAGCAATGATGTTGGTATTGGATCCTGCATGAACTCATGAGTTAGATTTTCATGTGCTTAGTAAAAAAAATAACCACTTATCGAAAAATTGGTATTTGATTACCTTTTGGAAGCAAAGCATGTCTTCAATTGTAAGTTTCTCTCGAACTTGGGGTCCCACGGATCGTTTAGAAAAAAATCCTCGCTTCCCAGCAGAGTGAATTTGTTTTTGCATCAACTTTAAAAAACCTTCCACCTATAACATACAACATTTGAGAAAACATGATAACAAAAGATCATGTAACCATGATCATAGCAATATAGCACTAAATTAGAAAGTACACTGCCTTACAAGCAGAATGTTATACAAAAATCATTGAGACACAAAATAATAGGAATGCATAACTGTTAAAGAAAATAATATTTGAAGCAAGATTAACATATATAGTTTCCCACCTGAAATCTGTCAATCAAAGATGCTGCTCCAGCGAGTTCTGCTGGAATTGCCGTTGATAGAGTTGTTGGTGTGCTGCAAGTAAAAATAAAATACATCGTCAAAATCTGAAGAATACTGCATACGAGCGAACACAAAATTCATTTCGCTTTGTTGTTAGCTAGTCATTGTAATTCAATTCAAGATTTGAGTATGTTTGGTTCCACTTTCGGGGGAAGTAAAATTGATTCTAGGTGTGTAGAATTGATCTTGACATGTTTGATTGTTCTCGAATAGAATTGATTTTGCCTCTAGAATTGATTCTAACATGAAGCTATAATTTAGAATTTTATCCTCCACAATTGATATTTAGCCATAAAGCTATTGTTCAACCCACACTTTTACATGAATGCATTCAAACATAAATCACTTTGCATTTTACTGACTTTCAGCCATAATCAAATTTGTAGAATCAATCCTTCCCACCACAAAACCAAACATGCAAAAAGCATAAAAAAAAGTACATTCTTAGAATTATGGCTGGATCAGACAATAAGATAATGCAAGAGTTAAGCTTGTACACACTTTCCCTTCAATAAAATCTCTCCCCTCTCCCCGATGAACCAAACACAAACGATTTTAAAATCTCTCCCCTCCCATTGGTTGAACCAAACATACCCTCAGAGAAACAATATGGAAGAAGAAAATAATATGTATAGCTTCAAAAGTAAAATTAGCTAATGTGACTTATAAATTTTGCCTTCAATATTTGCTTGCTAACATCCCAAATTAACAAAATGTTCATTTTCCACATAAAGTTATAAACATTAGAGTGTAACTCAAAAAGAAAAGGTAATACTCACGGTGGCGCGAAATTGGATCCATCGCTGTCATATCCATCACCATTGCTAACAGTAGCATAGCTATGTAAAGGTGTGCCCTCACTGCCATTGATAGAACCAAATGAAGATCTGTTTGTCCTCACACTCTGGGCGCCGGACGGTGGCATATCAAATATCATATTCTTTTGCCAACAAACAAAAATTGAAACTAGTCAAAGCAACTAAGCTTGTTCTTCTTCAAGCTCCGCCACTGCATCACCAAAAACTTAAACATAAGTTCAAACAATATAACACACACACACACACAATTTGAGCTATGTTGACTTAAATAAAAATGCTAGTTTGTAAATTGCAGCATAAAACACAGGTCAGGTATAAATTCAAAACTATATCATAAATAGAAGAGAACAGAAACAAACAAAAATACATCAAATAAACAAAAATACAATTTTTTTTGACAATTCAAGAATTTTATCAACAAATAAAAAACATAACAATTATGAAGGACAAAGAAAGAAACAGACCCATAAACCAAAATGCTACAACATTAAACTAGCAAGTACAAGGTTAACAAAAGTAAGAAACTTTTGCATTTCCACTAAAAAACACATGAGGATCCAAACCATGAAGAATGAGCTTAAGATGAAGGGGAAAAAAAACAACCTTTGAAGCAGCAATGGAACAAACAATGTTGTGCTGAGCAACAGAGAGATCTGGGCCAGTGAGAAAGTGAAGATGAAGCAAATTAAGAATAGATTTGGTTGAAAAAAATAATTGAAGTTATGATTTTTGAGGCTGAAATTGTTACCAGTGGACAAAAATAAAAAAAAACAAGTGAGAGAAAGTCACGAGAACATTATTAAACAATGAGGCTTTTGGGGAACTTAAACCACTTTTTAACTTTCTTCTTCTTCACTCAAAAATAAAGATTGACATGAAAGAAAACACAGAGAAACAAGATTCTTGTTACACAACTAAATATACATACATAAACTTCATTATCATCATTTAAGTAACATTATATTATATGATATAGTTTTTATTTTTTAAATCTTGCATTTCCATTTGGCATAAGACTATGTTTGTTTAGAAAAAATCTAAAATATGAATGGTCTTTGGAGTTAATAATAATTGATAGTAATTGATGATTTATAACTATTCAACCGAAAAAAGATTCTCATAATCTAGTGATTATGCGGCCAAATACTTTGGTTTACATAAATGTGGAGTCTCTTTCTCTTCTTTTCTTAATTTATTTATTACATGCATATGATATGATATTTAATGTACATGTATTTGTTTGTGTTACTATCTTTTGGTTTTTCACACACTCTAAAATTATGTCATTTCGTGTTAGTGTAATGTCACATACTTTCAATAAAATTGTATTTAAATAAATGTGACATCTTTGATTAAAAATTAAATTCATTGTTTCATAAAAAATATGTAATTATCTATATAAAAAAAATCAAATATAGACCGATAGGTGTATACATTTTTTATCTGAGATTAATGATTAAAATTTGTCCTTTTTTTACTCTTTGTCTTTTTATTTTTAAATAATATTTTTGTCATACATATGTGTCGTAATATAAAAATGTAATTTAATAATAATTCATGCATAATTTGAAAAGGTCATAGTGGACCCCACAATCTTTGTGCAAAATTTGTCACTGTCTGCCTCCGGCGGGAAGAGGCCACCCAAAAAATCTTGCAAATTCTTGCTTAGTCGTCACTCACCCTTCATTTTCCAGCTCATAGGGTTTTCCAATTATAATAAAAAAAAAAAATCAAATGCATATTTTACTTTAAAATTGGGCGAAAATAGTTTAAAACCTTTTCTTTAAGGAATAGTTAAGAACATTGTTGACACCTTTGCAAGGTCGGTGATTAATTTTCCTTTTTTAGAAGAAAGTTTAAGATAATAAGAAATTAATTTTAATTCGTTTGGGGTTGGTTTAACGATTGACTTGAAATTTTAGGGTGTATTACTTTTAGTGTCCGTTTGATGATCAAGGTATGATATGAAATTAGATAGAAAGAAGATATGATATAGATAGGATAAACATTTATTCCATAATGTGTTTGATGCACACAAGATAACAAATAAAATATGATATATATCACAATTAAATGACAAAATTACCTTTATAATCAATTACATATTTTAACTTTTTTTCAATTTAATATAATAATTAAATAACTACGCCCAAAACAAACGCAGTTAGCATATCTTCAAAATTAATCTCTGCATAGAGTTATTTTATCATCATATTTATCTTTTGAAGCAAAAGGGATTTCAATATGATTTTTTTAAAAAAACACGTATTTGTTCATTTTGTTCAATTGATTCAAAAGGTTTGAACTTTTTCTTGTTTGATTGAAAACTGATGTGCTTGAGTTAAGGGGAATTGATTTTGAAGCATCACGGCAATCATCAACTGAAAAATTGAGATCGAACAAAAATATAAAAAAAAAAAAAAAAAGAAAAAAAAAAAAAAAAAAAAAAAAAAAAAAAGGAATCAATAAAAAAGAAAAAAGAGAAATCTATCAAAATAAAAATTGAAAGAGGAAATCGAATCCAAATTACATCCACATCACAGATTTCTGGTTTTACAGATTTAAAAAGAATCAAAGAAAAGAGGATTAGGGTACATACAAAGGGAGAAAAAAAATCGAGAATAACATAATTGTTGGCACAAATGAGTGAGAGGAAGAAGATGAGAGGAAGCTCACGAGGATAGGCAAAGCGAGGGTAAAATAAAGATTTTATTTATCAAATCAGATAGGTTAATTTTAACCTAGTTCAAAAGAAAATATAAAGGAGTGATAGGATAGGATAAGTAAAAGGAATAATTTATCATATCATACAGGTGCATCAAACGAAAGATTAAAACAGAATATGATATATCTTTCCTATCCTGACTCTCTATCATGACCATCAAACGCACCCTTAAGGTCTTATTTTATATTTCTCCAAGCGTCAATTTTGATAGGTTAAGTTCATACAGTGTTAAGTTTTGGTTTTAAATGGGTTCTTCCCAAGTGAACGGTAGAATTTGACTCCTCAAATCTCGATATTGAGTTTTTTTTTTTAAAAATAAGAAACTAATTTTTAACCAAGAAGATGAGATAATTATAGTATGGGTGTTTTTTCTTATCATAAAAAAAAAAATACAGTATGGGTCTTTTAATCTTTTTTGCTGTTTCTTTTTTAGCAAAGGCTATGTTAAGCCATTTCATTCATAATTAAGGAGTATAAAGTAGATGGTACAACATTAAAAATATGGGGGTTAGGATGACATAAGGAAGCTCTAGCAATACTATGAGCAACTCTATTTGCTTGCTTGCGAGCATACGACACTACAAAGTCGGGTCTATTGAGCAAGAGGCTCTTACATTGAGCTATGAGATCACCAAATTCATTTTGAGGGATATTATTGACAGAAAGTGCATCAGGTATTGTTTTGCAATCAGTTTCAAATCTGACAGCTTGCATTCCGGTTGATATGGCCTCTTTGATAGCTTCCAACAAGCCGATGGTTTCGGCTTCCAGGACCGTAGTGGAGGAATAATAATAACCGGATTTGCCAAGAATGAGAACACCCGAAGAGTTTCTAAAACATATACCATACCCTATGATCAAGTTATTATTGAAGAAAGCCGCGTCTACATTACATTTGATTGTTCTTCTTTTTTTGACAAATGGATAATTGTTCTTAGTGGTGCTTTTTTCTGGTACAGTAGTGCATATTTTATTATCATATGGATTCATGATAAATGCCACGGAATCATGTAAACAAAATACTATGATCTACTCGAATATAAAAAATTAAAATTATTGTAATATGTTATTATCATCAAAATATCATTCAATAAAACACATTATCATACAAAATTAAATAAAAAGAAGCCAAGTTTTTTTAAGCAAAGAAACCAAGTGATTTGACTCAAATGATTAATCAACTTTATTTAACGACGAATCGTTGAGAAGAACCTGAATTCGATTGTTGAGTAAAACAATATTTTGTCAGATTTTATTTATCTACCGATCGAATTTTGGATTAATAGCATCTCTTTCTTCTAAAAACCAAAGGGTTATCATAAAAAAAATTAAAAAAGTTTGTTTAGAATAATTTTTTTTTTAGATGAACAAAATTGTAATTGACTATTTTTCTTAATTTATATTAATTAGTTATTTTTGTTTATAAAGAAACCGAAGGTGGTATAGTTAAAATAAAATGGAGTCATCTTTCATTATTTATTACGACAAAATCGTATGCATATGTAATTTGTACGTAACCTCGTCAAATAAAATGTGACTTGCACGTAACGATCTTACTATAACCTAATTAATCTGCCAACGGAGCCGGCCATAGCCTGTACAATCTACAATGAAGAAAACAAAATATTTATAGAGATTGCATATTAGACAAGGAAACTATGGATTTCAATTAATGTGTAGTTATAAGATTCACGAGAAAATGAATATTTCATGACCTATTTTTTCAGCTACATTATGCAACTACGACAGTTACATCCTCGTTTTCATTTCTACATAAAATCATGAAAGGTTGCTTGAAAGTTGAAACCAATCAACCTTATGAGTTACTACCCCACGCCCAACAACCGTGGCATTGCAGAGTCATGTGACAATTAAGACATGCATGAGAATTGTGAGGGACAATGATCTTTACTCTTCATATTGAGTGGTCCAAAGTACAATAAGGGTGTTAAAGAAACTATGCTTGATCAAAAGATGCTAGTAAAGCCAAATTATACGGTGGCAACAGGAAAAGTGTCTGAAATTGCTTTATACCGTAATTTATTTTTAAATTTTCTCTAAAATGAGTGTTTTATTTTGTTGTGATCTAAAATGAGTGTTACACTTTAACGTTTTCTTTATAATATTCATTTTTTTATTTGATGAAATTTAAGTAGATCCTACTATTTTAAAAATTGACTCGCATAAAGTGATAGAAACCGCATGATTTCACTTAATAAGATGAAAAATGTTATATCTTGCAACAATTTCATTCCTGAGAGTGTCTCGAATGATATGTTGATGACTTGTAAAAGACACCTGGACAAATAATCAAATCTTCCCCAAATCAAAAACCTCTGTAATTCTCCCCAGATTTCGCGACCACCACACTCCCCAAATCATCCTCACATCTTGTTTCTCCCGACTCCTTTTTGTGTGTGTTTCGTCTAGCCGTTCCTTTGTTATTACGCCATCGGCGTTCCTTTGTCGTGTTTGGTTGTCGCCGTTCAGTTGTCGTATTTCGTCGTTGTCGTTCCTTTGCCGTATTTCGCCGTCGCAGTTCCTTTGCTTCCTACATCGATTTTATATGGAAATTGGGTAGTTTGATCAGTTGATGAACTATGGGTGATAACCCAATTCAAGGTAGTTAACTTACTTGATTTTTGCATTGTTTCCATTGCAACTTCACTTCTGGAATTTTGCTATTTCTATCAAAGCTATATGGAGTTTTGTTGTTTTTTATCAAAGCTTTACGGTTAAAAAAGAGTCGATAACCGTCGACAGTCGGTGTGGATCTCTTGCAGAATTTGCTTTAGATTAGGTTTAGTGCAAGTTACTAATTTCCAGTTAACTAGCAATGGGTGTGGGCAGCTTATTTTGCTTTGTTTTTATTTTATTAATTAATTGTTTTAACATTATTATTTTAAAAAAAAAAGAGCCACGTCACTCACTCGTGAAAGTGTCAGCATGAAAAACGTCGTTGGATATAGCATGACTGTAATAAGATACTTGTAAAGATTGTAATGTGAATGTTCATAGCACTACTCTTTTACCGAGAGTAAGTAGGAACACTATTTTAACAATCATTTTTTATCAAGTGAAATTCAAATGAATCTCATCGTTTTAAAAATGACCCCAACAATGAACTCTAATTAAATTTTACACATTAAAAATGGACAATGTACCTTGACCAAAAAAAAAAGGGCAATGTAGGCATGGGCAATTTTAAGGCCCGGCTAGCTTGGGCAGTTGCCCGGGCTCTGGTCCAAAAAATTTGCAATTTCTTATGTAAATTCCTCTGAATTTCTTATATAAACCCCTATAAATTGGGCAATTTCTTTAGATTTTTTGATTGCAATTTCTTATACAAACCCCTCTGAATGCGTTGCAATTTTTTTTTACCCAAACTATATAATAATCCTGGCTCCGCCGCTGAATATACGTTAAAGTGAATGTTATTAGAATATTCCTCTGAATATTGTTTTTTTAAGTAATGTTCCTCTAAATATTAAATATTTATTCTGGTTAGAACCGTATCAATGTTATCCTTCATATCTTTAATGTTTCAAAATTTTGTAAAATGTTGATTAAGTTTCTTTTAGTTTGGATTTTCTATCAAATGCACTCTAGATATTATTATTATCTGCCTAATTTTAAATGTATCATTATGATTTTGTCCAAAAAAAATGTATTATTATGACACTAACAACTTAACATCATTTTTTTTGTCAAGACAACTTAACATCATTACATAGCTCTTGGAATATTAATGGGGTACTAATTTAATTAACAATTTACAATTTATTTTTTTCTGACAAAAAATTTAAAAATTGTTAAACACGTTTGTGGTCCTTATAAAATATTTATTTCGTTTTTTAGTTCAAATAAAAACTTTAGCCCTTGGCTTTAATAAAATCGGGTGTTCTCAGTTGTAACTTGAAAAGAAAAAAAAAAAACGGGTGTTTTAGTCCTTTTTAGAGACTAAGGGTGCGTTTGGTTTGCAAAACATTAAGTACTGGACAAAACAGTACAAAGCAGAACAACACAACACAAGGCAGAACAACACAGAACAAATTTTTATGGTATTGAATGATTTTTTGTTTTATATGATTGTTGAGGGACGAAATGCTATTTTGGTGTTTTAAACAACTTGTACATGAGACATAAAGTTGTGTTGTGGTTTGGTGAGGGACAAAAATTTTAGTTTTTGTCATGTCCCTTGCCTCCAGTTTGTTTTATCCCTGAAACAGTTTTACAAATCAAACACTGGATAACTGGAGTTGTTCTGTCCTTCATTTTTTAACAATCAAACACACCTTAAAAGCGATTATAAAAGACAATGCCTATAAACGATTAAAAAATTAACAGGGATTAAACTTTTTTTGATGGATAATAATAAGGATTGAACTTTTTTTAACATGGCAAAATAAATTACATTAACAATAAAAGTGTTCCTCGTAGCATAAAATGCATTAAAGAAAAATACAAAGTCTTACAAAGAGCACAAACAACCGAAAACAGAAAAAAAATAATTTTGTTAGTCAGTGTCTGAAAAATATAAAGGGCTACGCCACCAACTATGATAACTGAGAGATAAATTAGCATATTTTGTCTTCGACCATCAATAGAAAAGTAACTTGATTTTACCTAAAGGATAATGGATAGACTTCCTTTTGACCAAATATTCTATTATTCCTATATTTCCAAATTACACAAACATGTGAAAACTAAATAACATACATAAAAGATCGTTGTACTTTTGAACCGCATATTAAAAAGCAAAAATGCATAAAATGACTTGAAATACTTGAAAGATCAACCGAAGAGAAATCAATCCAATGTTGATCATGCTGCCAGATGTCGTTGAAGAAATTCCAATTCAAAAATAGGTGATTAGCCTATTCTTAAGCATCGCACCCGCTAGCACAAAGTTGAGAGTCTTGATTAAGGATGTATTGCCTGAATAAGTTGTCCTGTAAGCATAATTCTGAGAAGATGTCAAGCAAACACGGATACATTCAAAGGAGTGTCATCGTGCCAAAGAAGATTCAAAACAGGAGTATTGACGTGGGGAACAAACTAAGCGAACAACTGATATGTTCCACTAACAGAGTAACTAAATGTCAAATCTAATTTCTACTGCCAATGATCACGATTGCTAACATGTAAAGTAACATTGTTAAGTAAAGTCTGCACTCCAAAACATCTCATCTTCCCACGCAAACAAATGACGCCTCTAATTCCAAACATCTTCTCCCTCATCCCACCCCAAATGAAATATATCTGCCACTAATTAACGCCCCATGATTTATTGACAACTCAAACAACCTCTTAAACCGCTCTGCGAGAGGAATACCCAAATGATCAAACCAAAAATAAATATCAACGCCATTACGACCTTTTAGCTGATTTTAATGTTGTGGGGACTAAATTGATAAGAGTGTGATAGTTTAGAGTCGTCATTGATTTTTTATTTGATATATTTATTATGCAAGTTAAAAAAAAATGTTACTCTCCAATCTCCGTAGACATTCACGGTAAAGATTGAAAACATGTGAAAACAATAAACAATTTATAGTCACACCCTGTTAAACCTTGGTTACACCCGGAGCAGCAAAAATACCCTTAAGTGAAAATCAATTTTCAAGTGCATTCAAAACTTTTCGATCTTTATCTCCTTCCAGTAACATGTATTCATCTCAAATAATTGTGGCACTCGCAAACATAGTTTACAAAGACTATGCAAACTAAAGTTACGTATTATATCTAAACTTGATTTACGTAAACTCAGTTTATACAACCTATGTAAACTAAATTGAACTTATGTATGCTTTGTATGTAAACTCAGTTTATACACATAGGTAAACTTTATTTATGTAACTTATATAAACCGAGTTTATGGTCTTTGTATGTAGACCAAATCTATTTTTTTTTTGAATAAATATGTAGACCAAATCTATGTAAATTCGGTTTAGGTATTCTATATAAATTTGTTTATATATGGGAGGATAGTTTCAGTGTTATCATTAAATTTTAATTAAAATTACGTAAAAATTTTAGAGTGTGACTTAATCGTCGAAAAATGTCCTTGTGAATTTAGTTGAATTGGTATAAACAATGCATAATATATGCAAGGCCAGAGATTCAAACCCTGACCACCACAAAAAAATTGTCAAAAAATATTATCAGTCGTCAAATCAATGGAGCAATACGGTGGCCCATACAAGGTTTACATTTTTTATAATAGATCATATGGTCTCTAAATTTTTCTCTTCAATATAATCATAAAGTATATAAATGTAACGAAAGAGTTCTGGAAAATATGAGAAAAGTCACTCATTTTCTGCCTGCTATTAAGTTGTTTGAGACTAATATACCGGATTTCGACGTACTTAAGGGGAAAAAAAAATATAGAGGAGTTATGTACAAGTACCATACACCAAAGGCTCAGTACCTAACACTTTGCCTATTAGGTTTGACTCGAAGTTCACTGCCGTGAATATAACTCTTGAATCATATTTTTTTGATGAATCTCTTGAATCATATGATATACTCCAGTTAACACTTAAATGCTTTTTAAATCAAATTTAATGTGTTAGCTCAATGGTAAAAATTTAACCTTATGTCCCCGTGAGTTTAGCTCATTGGTAAGGAATAATGCATATTATATGTAAGGGATGAGGTTTGAACCCCAAACACTTCACTTATTCACCTTAAATGTGAATTTCTCTAACTGCTAAACTATTTAAGGAAAAAAAAAACAATTTAACCTTATAACTTCAAAGTACAAAATTCAGATTTTACTTGACGACGATTATAAAATTCTATGATTTTCATTTCTCTGTATTTCTTTTATCAACCAAACAAAACGTAAATTAGATAAAAATTGACTCGTCCAAATTTATTTTTCTCCGTAGCTAAAATTGTTTTTGGTTTTCACAAAAGAATAAATTGAATTTTTTGGGCCAAACAAACATGGATTTTAGGGTTTCCAAATCATAGCCCAAAACACACTCTATTCATCTCAACACACAAAACAAACACACACTTAGCAGTAGCACTCCCGCAAAAACCCTAGCTAGTGTTTCTTCCACCCTCCACCAATGGCCGCCGCAGCAGCTGCAGCAGCACGTCCCCTTGTCACAATCCAAACCCTAGAATCGGAAATGTCCACTGATTCACCAACCACCCTTCCAATCCCCGATGTCATGCGCGCTTCAATCCGTCCTGACATCGTCAACTTCGTCCATTCCAACATCTCCAAAAACTCCCGACAACCCTACGCCGTCAGCCGTAAAGCTGGTCACCAAACCTCAGCTGAATCATGGGGTACTGGACGTGCTGTTTCACGTATCCCTCGTGTTGCTGGTGGTGGGACCCACCGTGCTGGTCAGGCTGCTTTTGGTAACATGTGTCGTGGTGGTAGAATGTTTGCTCCCACAAGGATCTGGAGGAAATGGCATAGGAAGATTAATGTTAATCAGAAACGTTATGCTGTTGTTTCAGCTATAGCAGCTTCTGCTATTCCTTCATTGGTTCTTGCTCGTGGTCATAGGATTGAGACTGTTCCTGAGTTTCCTCTTGTTGTTGGTGATGCTGCTGAAGGTGTAGAGAAAACTAAGGAGGCTATTAAGGTTTTGAAGCAGGTTGGTGCTTTTGCTGATGCTGAAAAGGCTAAGGATAGCCTTGGGATTCGACCCGGAAAGGGGAAGATGAGGAATAGGCGATATATATCGCGTAAGGGACCGTTGATTGTTTATGGTACTGAAGGGGCGAAGGCGGTTAAGGCTTTTAGGAATATTCCTGGTGTTGAGATTACTAATGTGGAGAGGTTGAATTTGTTGAAGCTTGCACCGGGTGGGCATTTAGGGAGATTTGTGGTTTGGACTAAGTCCGCTTTTGAGAAATTGGATTCGATTTATGGGACGTTTGATAAGGGTTCGGAGAAGAAGAAAGGGTATGTGTTACCTAGGGCTAAGATGGTGAATTCTGATTTGACCAGGATTATTAATAGTGATGAGGTGCAGAGTGTTGTGAGGCCGATTAAGAAGGATGTTAAGAGGGCTACGCTTAAGAAAAATCCTCTTAAGAATCTTAATGTTATGCTCAGGCTTAATCCTTATGCCAAGACTGCTAAGAGGATGGCTTTGCTTGCTGAGGCTGAAAGGGTTAAGGCTAAGAAGGAGAAGCTTGACAAGAAGAGGAAGACTGTCTCTAAGGTGATGTTCTTATTACTATTGTGCTCAATTTTTGAATATTGTCATGTTATTATGCTAATACTAATGTCTGCGATGTGTAATCTGCGATTTAGAAATGCTTGCATAACTTATTGTTTTGATTGTTTGATGTATAGTTTATTCATATGCATTGATCATTTTATGTTGATTTGGTATTGTTCCTAGGATTCTGCCAAAGGAGATGTATGTGCTAGTTGCACTTTGATTTGAATTGTGATCTTGCTGGTTTGCAGTGACTAGTTTCCATTTAGATTTAGTGCTTTAATTAGGTTGTGTCTGCATACCTTGTATAAAAGTTGAGATTGTTTTTTTATTTAATTTTAATTCTATCGTGAAGATAGGATGGGGATCTCAATTGCATGAAGGAAACCAAACTTTAATAATTTAGTATAACCAACTTCGTTTTGTTTTAAAGTTATATTTTTGTAATAATTAATAGTTTTTGATTTGGGTTTGTAGTGATTGGTTATTAGATTTATTCAAACTTCATGTGTAAGTGAGGACCTTTGCACTTATATTAGTGCAAAGAAGCAGAGTATCTAACTTACACAAAACTTAAGTTGTTTTTGTAATAATTCATAGTCTTTGATTTGGGTTTGTAGTGATTAGTAATCAGATTTAGTTAACTTCATGTGTAAGTGAGGGTCTTTGCACTTATACTGTCTTAACTGCAAAGAAGCAAAATATCTCACTTACACATAACTTAATAACCAAATGTAATCATAGGAGTCAATAGTGGCCGCGCTTCGCCGCCAGTCTAATTGTCGTCGCAGTGCAGAATAAGATAGCGGCCGCTTCAGCTGCTATAGCGGCGTAGCGGAGCGGATGGCGTCCGCTTTAGCCGCTATTTGATTTCAGTCGAAAATTTCCAAATTGACCATATTTTAAAAACATTTTGTATGGTTTCCAAATTTCTAAATTGATTTAGGGCATTTTAGGGATTCTTAAAACCAAATAGACTTGTTGTATGGTTTCTCTGTTCTTTTCTTCTTCCTCTGTTTTCTTTTGTTTTATGGTTTCTCTTGTTTTTTGATTTTTCTTATTTGTTCCTCTATCTTTTGTTTTTTGGTGTTCTGTTTTATGAATGTCTCATGAGATTTGAGTGTTATATTTAATTTTATATTAAATGTTGTTTTTTTTTTAGAAATATATAAGTTTGTTTATACTCTCACCACTTTCCAAGATTGACTACTATGAATGTAATTTAAACTGATTAAAAACCATTACAATCTCAAATCTAAATAAACCCTAAATTATTACAAACCAGATGAAAATAAAACTAAGTTCATCATAAGTTATAAAAACTTGGATTCCAATCATGCTCTTGAGATATGCATCAAGATACATACTTGTTCGAGTGATCAATGTGTGTTTGTTGAAACTAGTGAGCTCCTTGCATATTCTGCTCTTTACTTCAATAGTGACTGATCTTCCTGGTTTACTCTACTATTTTATTTAACAATTGGTATTAGCACACCCTAATTATTTATCATGCAAGAAAGTATTTTTTAGTTGTAAGTGGATTTGATGGCAGCTTTGGTAAATTCCTGGGAATTGCAGTTATTAATTTAATGTACTTGATTTTATTTCAAATTTAGACATTCAACCGTGTGTTTAGATGAGTGGATGAGTTGATTTTTTGTGGAATAATGGATGACTTTTGGTTTATGCCATTCCATATGTTCCCTGCTTCTTTCTGATTGTGTTTTTTTTTTGCTGTGTTCCAATTTAGACATTCAACCGTGTGTATTTAGATGAGTGGATGAATTTTGGTTTATGCCATTCCATATGTTCCCTGCTTCTTTCTGACTGTGTTTCTTTTTTGCTGTATTGAGTAATTTGTTTTCGTTAATTGACAATTTTATTACCATTTATTTATTGTCTGAAACTAACATTACTTTTCATTGTGTTCCTTTCACTCTTTCAGGAGGAAGCTTCTGCCATCAAGGCTGCAGGGAAAGCTTGGTATAACACCATGGTCTCAGATTCTGATTATGCTGAATTTGACAACTTCACTAAATGGCTTGGGGTTTCTCAGTAAAATCCATTTATATGTTCGCCATAGTTTTTTTTGTGTGGTTATCTGAACTAAATAATTTTGGTTTTTTGTTGTTCTCCGGTTTAAGATTATTACACATTATGCAGACAGCATGGAAATTTTGTTTTTGTTATGGTGCAAACTGTTTGTTGCAGCTGAATAATCTAGCTTTTCTACTATTGATTTTATAATTTGTTATATGCTGGCCACGTAAGGTATGCACCTAGCTATTGGGTGTCTGCTGCCTGTTAGTGTGTGTAAGCCTTGCGTAGTTTTGGAATATATA
>Ga0228710_1000278_pt1 | contig 57058 bp, 17 predicted proteins | sample MedpolnodulmetaG_FD_177995 | JGI IMG/M metagenome (GOLD analysis project Ga0228710, IMG submission 177995) | Root nodule microbial communities from Medicago polymorpha collected in Santa Monica, California, United States - pink nodules | ecosystem: Host-associated > Plants > Roots > Nodule... | reverse complement strand
TTGTTTTTTTATTATTTTTTTTTTTTTTAATATTTTTTTTTTTTTTTTTTTTTTTTTTTTTTTTTTTTTTTTTTTTTTTTTTTTTTGTGAAAGGATATGTCATCTATGTTTGTTAGTAAGTCATCATAAAGGAAAATTACATTTTATTTTACTTTTTAACTTTTTTTTACAAAGGAAAATTACATTTTATGTTGATCAAAATAATTGTTAAAACTTCCAGTTCAACAAAATAACATTAAAATTAACATGATATTTTACAATTTTCATCTAGAGTTATGGTCTTGTTAACAATACTAAATTTTACTTAAAAAAAAAATAAAATTAAAATTTGCATTGAGTGGTTGAACATGTTTTGGGTTTGTTTGGATACACAACTTATTTGCAGCTTACTTCAAAAAAAAGATTACTTTCAATGGAATAATCAAAGTGAGAAAATCACACCGGCTAGAAGTCTACTAATAGATATTTGAAGAAAGAGAATTGACAATTTTATTATAATTTCAAAATTCTTAATTTTAAAATGAAAAAAGTAATTCAACTTTTCAACATTTTATGCTAATTATCAAAGTAAAACATTTGAAAGCAAAATATTACTCTTCCTCATTAAAATTCTGTCCCAAACACACCACAAATGCTTGCGTGGTCCATTGAATGATGCCTTGTAAATTGGTCATTCAATATATTCCTTTTTTGGGTAGCATTTCACTATTCTGTCCTTGTAGCTGTCCCCACTTTTTAGTGTACTCTTAAGGCCACTTCATAGACCATATATGCATTGTCTCAATACAGCCATCACCATCAAGGCTATGCTGAATTTTTCTTGTCCTTGTATTAAATTGGTGGTTCATAGAGACTCATAGTGGCTAGGGAATTTCATTTGTAATAATATGTCATATACAAGGCAGCAAATTCTTTAATCATTGTTGAACTGTTGAGGAGTCAGGGGAGCATCGGGAGTGACAAAGGTAGGAGAGCGAAATCTAGATCTTGTGTTGGATCATGTTACAGGAGGTGGTAACTAACACTTGATGGTTATTTCTCAAATTGCCTATAAATATGTAAAATATTGAATATATAAAAGAAGTGACCTATATACACGATGCCGTGATGTTTTGACTAAAAATGTGATGTCAAGGTCTCTTAGAGATCCTAAACATTTAGTTCATTGCCACTTTCGACTCCCCAACAAGTGGGGTAAAAGCTCTAGTTAGGTTTGCTAAGGCAACAAGAGTAAGATCCTAGTGTGGACCAGACTAATGATCTGGGTGACTCACACTTGAAAGGTACCGATATACCCAATATCTTAAGGTTTTGGGTAAACATGTGTCACTACAGACGCTCCCAACATGAACTTAATTACCATCATAAACACTTGCGAGACAATATAAGAGAACTTATAGAAACAACTTACAACATGACCATAAACTGTTTTCAGTTTATTTTCATAAACACTTGTGACACTATCTACTAGAACTTATGGAAACAACTTATGACATGTTTATAAGCTGTTTTGAGCTTATTCCCATAAGTTCTTCTACATAACTTATGGAAACAGTTTGTAACTAATATAGGAATAGTTTGACATGATTTTATCGTTTATTATAGAATTAGCTTATACATAAGCACTAGACAACTAGTATGTAATAAACATTTATGCTATAAGTGCTTACTTAATCTGTATATCCAAACAAAGCCTAAACTCATTAGGAAATGAAACATAATTCAATATGTTACAAAATTTCAAATATGCTTGCGCATTGCCGAATTCTTGATCATGATGTTGGAAGACCATGCATAAAAATTGGCACTCCCTAAGTTTTACTCTTAACAATCTTGTTCTAGAATCAATTAATGCAAAAAGTTCTAGCAGTAGCTGTAGTTATGTCTAAGCAGATAACACAGGCTGTTGTGATGCTTCTTCTGTCTGCAAACTTTCATAATAATTGACAAGAACTTTCCATCCACTTGGGCACATAAATCCTTCTGGTGGATTCTCTCCACTTTTTGCATAAGACCTCATCTGAAAAAATAAATCACAAAAGAAAACAACTTGATGTTACATCTAGTAAAAAAGTTATATGTTCAATCTTAAGGGCCCTGAGCCAGGTGTGGTCCAGTCTCTTGGTGCGTGATCAAGACATGTCTAACAGGTGCCGAACGGAACCAATTTATTTAGATTGGAATTAGTTAAGAGGTGTCTGACATGTTTTCAAGGTGTGTCCGAGAAGTGTCAAGTTTCTGAAATGTGTATGGCACACTGAAACAACACTTTGGAGAGGTGTCTGTGCTCTTAGGTTATATCTCTTACAAGATAACAAGTCACAAACAAGAACCAGTATCTTTTAAATATTGTTCATTTTATATACTTTGAATCTATAAAGCACCGATACAGACACGGACACCGGATACGACATGAACATTGACACGCCGACACAACTAATAATTTGAAAAAATCACATAATTCAGTGTAATTACAAGTGTCGGTGTCGTGTCGGTGTCAGACACGAAACATGTCCGACACCAGGATACGCCTAATCCGAGGAGTGTCCGTGCTTCATAGCTTTGAATTAATCATCGTATATTTTTTAAGATAAACACAAAATTTAGAAGAATAGTTTATTTTCGTAGTTCCATGTTCCGATATACTAATATATGATACAAGTTACTTTTGTTTAAGTTACAGCTGTGTAGGAACCAAGATCTGTCATTGTAAACAAACACAGACTATATATTCATGACAAAGTTTAGATTTTTGGTTGTTGATTCTGAAACACATTAGTGAACGATTGAGAATAAAATACCTTGGTTCCAGATATAAAGAGAAAATCTTTAGCACGACTAGGGTCGAAAAATGCCATCTTGTTTACCTTAGTGTCATAAGCTGCAACCTGTAATGTACAATGGCAAACAAGTCATTAAAATGAAACAAACGATTTATCAGCAAAATTTTAGGTGGCATATTAAATGATAAAGTATTAACTTGAATGAAACTTGTGCAAAAAAAATGGACAGCATTGTGAAAATTAGGAGTGTTTGCAGTTCAATTTTGACCGATTTTGAGGCAAAGAGTCATTCGATCCAATGATTATAATAGCATGCGATTTGGTTCGGATTGCTTTCTCAAAAAAAATCCGATCCATTTAAGTGCAGTTTGAATTGGATCTGTTTATTCGGCTTTTACTAAAGAAAATATCATTGAAAGAACATATCTCATATTGGAGGAAGAACCTAAATTCATGTGTAAAAGCAATACTACTTACCCTGAATGGCAAAATGTTAAGCTTCTCAAGACCAGGAGCCATGCTAAGCACCTTTTTTCCATGATCAGGGTCATACAAGTCCCGTTTCTCAGTTGGATGACCCATACCAGCGGGATCGCGACCAACAATATAGAAGTTGGCGCCTGCATTTATCCGTGCCTTCGCATGCCATTGAACTTCAGTTGGACCTGCATAATGCATAGGTGATGGAAATATAGAAACTATGGTCGTCTCAGGATCAAGAACTCCATCTTCTAGGACCTATGAACAAGAAAAAGTATTTTACAATTAGAGATAAAACCAATGTTTTAAAAAATGAAGCGTACACGGTACACCAAACAAGCAAGATCTCTAGGTCATGGTTCAACTACTTTATACCAGGTCGAAACCACAATCGAAATTCTCAAATAACCAGTAGACAGTTTTTGGTCACGATTCAACTGGTCGAACTATCTGGTTAGATTCAGTTTTTAAAACTCATTGGATAAAAGAATTACAAAATGAATGGGTAGCTGAAATTAAAGAGCAGTTCAACCACTTCCAAGTTCAATTTTTATAGCATTGATTGTTATAGGCACATGCACATTATTTTAACCAGTGTTGTCAATCGTGGATCGCGGAAAATAGCGCGTTTATTCAAATTATGCTACGCAACAGTTCTACAGCGCCGCTAAAGCTGCTATTTGACAACAGTTTGAACTAAATAGAGTATCACAGAGCAATAGCGATGTGTTCAAAAACCGCTACTCTATAGCACTGATATTAAACAAAACTGATTCTTACTTGACACCGTATGAGAAAAAATGATGGAAATTACCTTGCTATGTTGCTCCATCCTGACATCTAAGGGAACATCGTCAACCTTTGTGAAACCTCCAAGAGGATGAAGCAATAAAATTGGATTTTTGTAACCCATGTCTAATAGACGTTGACGAGTATCGTTCATTAATAGGGCATGACCATTATGGACCGGATTTCTTAACTGAAAGGCGAAAACTGCATCAGCTTTACGCCTATCAAATTCTTCCCGAAGTTGCTTGGGAGATAGCCTGTAGTTATCAAGACCATCATTGTATTTGATAGGTTTTAGCACTTCCAAATCTCCTCCGATAAGCCAATTTCCAGCTGGAGCAATGACCTCCTCAACATAAGGCAATCCTGGAGCAGTTGTTCCCCAGGTTCTAGCTATTCTTTCTTCTTTGTTATGCTTGTAGATTTCAACGCTGCAAAGAAGTTTAGTTGTTATTGAATGACAGGATTGTATTTAAATAGCCATCGCAATTCAAAAATCTGAAGTTCTAAAAACCGAACTAGACAATTCAACCTGTTAAACCATGAACCAGAATTGTCTTCAGTTTAGTTATTTTATTGGTTCAACTGTTGTTTCGTCCTGATTTAAACAGTTTAAAGCAGTTGAACTGTGACTCGGAGGTCTTGACGGTTTGATTTCCGGTTTGGTTTTCAAAAATTGTGAAAATCTAATTTTAAAACTCAAAATGATTTCACGAGTTCAAGGTAAAGCAATATAGAAGACTGTAAATTGAATGTGAACAAACACGTGAGATGTGTGATAAAAGAATTCCATGAAGGTTTGGATTGACGATAAGCTCCAAGAAAATCACAATGTCACTGATTTCATCAAACTCACTGCCAATCCAAACATGCACTTAGCCTTTTGTCATCTTCCAGTTACGGTTCTTGGATGTATGAATTCATAGACAGAGTCTTGTACAGTTCAAAGAGAAAAGTGATAATACTTATGTTCAATTTATATGTCATCTTGATCTCAAAATTATTTACTTATGCATGGCAGAAGCTACAAAATCTATCTTCTAAACAGTGTTGCCAATCACAAATCGTGGAAAATAGCAGTTTGTTCAAATTCCGGCACACTGCTATAGTACCACAATAGTGACTATTTGACAACACCTTGTACTAAATAATATATTGAAGGGCAATAACAATTTGTTCAAATTCCTGCAATTTGACAAAACTGCTTCTAAAGCCCTATTATATTTCAACACTTTCACAAACATACCCAACACACTAAAATAGATCGTCGTTTTGTTTGTGAACTCAATTTGAGCCATGACATCAAGCTTTTTAATGTCTAAGAGACTGCAATTGATGTCTCATTATTCGTATTTGACTGCGATTTTTTGTAATATCAAGGAACATGACCTATGTAGCATTGACATTTGACACCTCGGGTTGAAGGTGTGTTTGTGTATTTAACACATGTCAGTGTCCAATACTAGCACAATTCCAACACGTGTATTTGGAATCAATCACTTCCATTTTCTCAGATTATTCTCAAATTATTACCGGTGTCAATGTCATATCTCATGTCGTTAAGCGTCATGTCAGGATTAGGAATTCATAGATTGTAAACAATTAAACAATTAAAAAACTAGAAAACACAAATTAATTAACCACAAAATCAAAGCCAGAGTAAGAAAAACTAACCTTCTAAGAATACCAACAATATCCCCATCAGGTCCAATCAACCCAACATTAGAAGAAGACCCAATTCTCTCTTTAGTCTCATCATCAATAGACAAAACAATAGGAAGTGACATATTAACAAAAGAACCATCATTCAACCTAAGTGAATTAAAATGCAAACTTTGAAGATATTCATTTTCCCTCATGAAACCTTTCAAAGGACTAGCCCAACCTTCGCCAATCACATGCACCCATTCATAATCAACTTTTGTTAGTTTCACATTAGGAAGTGACTTAGCTTCAAGTACCTTAGATTCTCTTTCATTTTCAGGCACCATAAGATCTACTAATACACCCCCATCTGGTTCTATCAAAGAGCTTTTGATCATGATATTTCCTTGCATTCTTCTCTTAACTTTATTATTATACTTTTTAGTAACAGTTAATGAATTGTTACCAAAAGTGGGTTTTGGAAGAAACTTTAAAGTGTTACCAAAAGTGTTGTTTTTGCTTTTGATTAATTTGTTTGCATGGTTTTTGTTGTGATTGATGTTAAGATGAGAAACTAATTGTAACTTAATGGTTAGAGACATTATGGGAAATTGATGGTTATGGTGTTGGAGAGAGAGAAGAGAAGAACGTGGGGGAACAGAACACAATAGTATTAATGTTGTTGAATTGTTTCAATGTGACATAATAATAATAACAACCACCTATGACTATGGCGAACATGTTGGATTGGATTCACAAGAAGTGGTTTTCTATGATTATGTTTTTCTGATTGTGTGGATGAGAAAAGTGTGGTAGTGCATGCATGCTTTAAAAGATGCAATTTGTATTGGTGGGACCATATTGGTGCCAAAAAGATGCATCAAAATATGAATTGGGACTGAAAAGTGGAGCAGGGTGAGAATATTGGACTCAAAAGAAAAAAATAAAATAAAAAATCAACTATATTACTTTTGATTTTGAAAATTAAGTACTTTTTTGAAAATGAATCTTTTGATTGCTTTGGAAAATGAACCTTGTAAATATATAAACAAATGTGAAAATAAATAATGTTTTTTTTGACAAAATAAAAAATATGTTATTAATCCCCGTGAGCTTAGCTCAGTTGGTAGGGATATTGCATTTTATATGCAGGGGCCGGGGTTCAAACCCCGGACACTCCACTTCTCTACAATTAAATTGTGTGAGCTCTAACCGATAGGCTACTTGACAAAAAAAAAGTTATTAAACCTTGTAAAAATAAATAATGTTAGTAATGTTAAACAACGTGGTTAAATCATATTTAATTTGGAGTCATTTACCCAATATGAAATCAACCTGTTAAAGAAAATGGTTAGTAAAGTGTCATTTTCATTTAAAACTTTCTTTTTTTTGTTTTTTTAACCCTTTTTTTTCTTTATTTTTTGCTAAAAAAAAAAGTTTTAAATTGAAAAAGACACTTTGTTAACTTTGATTGACAACACAATTTCCAATACAATACATATTTGCTTCTTAACTAGTGTCTCAAGGACACTAGTTAACATTTTCCTAAAGAAAAATATCTCTATATAAAATAAACGGATTTCACAATTAAAATAAGAAAGAAAAATTCCACCTTTATCTATACAAAGACTTTATCTCTTTACGTAGAAATAAGAAAGAAAAACGCTAATGTTAAAGAACGTGGTTAAAGCATACTCCCTTCAGTCACATTTATAAACAAAAAATGACTTTTTAGATATATTAAATAATTAATGTATCCAGCCACGTTTATAGGTTAGATACATTAATTATTCAATGTACCTAAAAAGTTGTTTTTTGCTTATAAATGTGACCGGAGGGAGTATTTTAATTTGGAGTCATTTACCCAATATGAAGTTCAACCTATTAAAGAAAATAGGTTAAGAAAACTTAAAAAAAGAAAGTTTTAAATTGAAAAAGACACTTCGTTAACTTTTAAGGAATTGACGGCACAATTTCCAATACAATACATACTTCAGATATAAACCATAATTTCCAATTTCCAATTTCCAAAAATGTTGAAAATGAAAAAATAAACCATAATTTCAAAACATAAGATCAATGAAGAAATATATTTCGTAGATCTTTGGTGTATTTAAATTTTCAGATATAAAATGAATAATTTTTGTAGTCGTCTTTGAGTTTTTAATGATAATTATTTTTTATGTAAATATTTATTGTAAATGATTTCACTCGAAAAATTATAGTACATGTTATTACCCTCACTGATCAATATTTCTAGATCCATCCTTATATGTGTGTCTTTGTGTTGCCTTGTGCCAAAGGGTGTGGGAGGGCACTGAACTTGTTGTCTACAAAGATATATGCTCTGATATATAGGCATCATTGACAAACGTGAGTATGACGATAATCATTATAATACCATGTTTAGAGGATGTTCATTGTCATCCCTAATTGTTTGTTAGGATCTTGTGTTAGTGTTCAAACTATTAAAATTTAATTAATAATTAAAATGTATATATTAATTATACTTAAAAAATTAATTATACTTAAAAAATTACATACATCCTTCTAATGCGGTTGTCATTGACCCTGTTTTTCCTCTATCTGACGTAGAGATGGCAATGAGGTTCCACACTATAGATGCAAACATATGCACAAAATTGACACTATATGTAAGTATGTTATTTCTTTATTTGTGTGTGTATATAAGTATAATAAATTTTAACCATTAATTAAATCAATTTAGCCTTAGTTATAATATATCCATTTATACACAGTAACAATATTTTTGACACATTTACACAAAAAAAATATTTTTGACACATACACTTGCCAAGTAATCTTCAAATAAAAATTAAGGAAAAAAATATTGATTCCATCATGGGTGGCCCTAAGGGCGAGCTAGAGGGGCGGCAGCCCAGAGCATCATTTTTTTAGGAACACCAAAATTATTATTTTTACTTAGTAGTTAGTACTATATATATATATTTCTTTTTAATTCGCTTTGATTCATTCTATTGAAAAATATATTTTCAGATAATTTTTATTATAAATGAATATTTTGCAACAAAAAACGCAAAGAAAAATAATAAAATAATTAAAATGGCACAATTTATTGTTTCGCACAGGACACCAAAAATCTTAGGGCCGGCCCTGGATTCCATATTTATTTCACGATTTCATCTGTACAATGGACCTACAACAACTCGTTTCTTTTCTACTCTTGGACTCTGGTACATAACATGAAGAGAAACCATTTATCTCAATTTTACATTTTTTTTTCTTTGAAAGACCCAAAATACTAAGTAGTCTACTGAAATTGATATTGAAGAAAATTGAATCTGAAACTTTGAGAGAAACACATTTGAAAGGTTTAAATTAATACCAACAAGCCAATATAATGGATTCAATTTTACATCTCTTAATAGTTTCTCATAGGATAAATGTTTTAATAAACTAACCATCAGATTGAAATTTCTGATATAATAAATTATCTATATAAACTTTTAAGAAAAAACCAATATCATTGGATATGTCATTGTGTAATCAATTTGAAGTGGGCGTTCCGATGTTTTGACTCTCTGATCATTATTCAGATATGTTGAGATCTGCAAGTGTCAAGGTTAAGGTTTGCCTCCTCTGAATAGCTTCCGCCTTAATATCCGTATCGATTTTCATGATTGATTTTAGACTGTTTTAAAATCCTCATCATTTTATCTATCTGATGTTGGACTCATGGACTCGAAAGAATCGTGCAGAGTTTGTTGATGTTTTTGCAGAGAGTTGATGGATCTTGAATGGTTTCTGTGTTGGCAGACGATTCATACGTCAGCTTAAGAACCACCTTTCACTTTGTTTGATTGGATTGTGAGGCTCGAAAGGGTCGTTTAGCTTGTTGTCATTGTTTCAGGGAGGTGATGATACATGAACCGCCTCCGTGTTGACCGAGGGTTCAATCATCGCATCGAAGATCTTTAATTAGTTTTAGGATTAATTAGAGGTTGATACACTTGTGTGTTGTTTTTATTTATGTATCACCCGTTTGAGGTCGACTTACACTCTTGTGTGGTTTTACTGGTTAGGTTTATTTCCCCTAGTTTTTATGTATTTTTTTCCTCTTTTTTATAAAATTTATGAGCACTTAGTTGGGAGCCTCTCTGTCTCATATCATTTTGCTCCGACCTTATAAAAAAAAACTAACATTTAAGCGTTTTTATTGTATTAAAACTCATATCTAAACACTTTTATCGAAAGGAAAAAAAAAACTAAGTTTTATACTTCTCAATGAAGTCAAATGATTTTAGATTTTCTTTAAAATTGACAAAGATATAAAATTTCAATCTAATAATGAATTTAGTAAAATATGTGTCTGATACAAAGTTATAAAAAGAGAGGTTACTTTAAAGTACCTCATTATTGAATCATATACCTTTGAACTTTAGGTGTCGAGGATCGAACCTGCAACAACTAATTCTTATATGACTAGTGTTGCGGTATGATGATGACGATATTTTTGTGTGAAATATATCTTATAAAGGAATTGACTGATGTCATGCGATCACAAACATTTAAATAAAATATAAATTTATAATAAATGCATTTCATCATAAAATATATTCACAATATAATACATTATACAATTGTACCAAAAAAATTATAAGAGAATACCAAAATACTTCATGTCATCTAAATGAGTAAATTACCGTACTTCGATTCATATTATTAATAATAATAATAAGTGCATATATACTTGCCACTTCATCTTCAAATAAAAATTTAGAAGATAAAAATTACTGACTCTATATTTATTTGACGATTTCATCTGTGCACTGGACGTACAACTCATTTCTTTTTTACTTTTGGACTTTGGGACATAACAAAGAAAAGCCATCTATGTTAATTTTACATTTTTTTCTTTGAAAAACAAAACAAATAGACCAACATGTCAACCCAACAAATTCTTATAGGATACATGTTTTAATAAACTCACCATTGGATTGAAATTTGAGATATAATAAATCATCTATGTAAATTTGTAAGAAAAAACCAACATCATTAGACATGTCATTGAGTTGCATTAAAACTAACATCTAAGCTGCTTTTATTAAAAGAAAACTAATTTTTATAATTCTCAATGCCGTCAAATGATTTTAGATTTTCTTTAAAACTGACAGATATAAAATTTCAATCTAACTATGAATTTAATACAATGTGTCTGATATGAAGTTATCGAGTGACGTAACATTACATATGTATAATTTGATCTCTCATATATGTGTATAAAAGTCTTAAAAAACATTAACAAAAACAAATAAAAATATGTTTTTTGAAAATGTTGGGTTTACGGATTTAGAATCCTAAATCTGTTACTCGAACTAAATCACTTGGGTTTGATCGGCTGGACCCAAACTTTAACGAGTTCGGGAAAAATGGAAGTTGTGTTGGGTCAGCAAGTAGAACAGCCCTAATTTCATGTTATATATGCATATGTTATTGTGGTTTTCTGTAAAGGCATTAGGCTAATCTGGATTCATGCAATGTATCATGATTATGGTAACGTGTCTGGACAACAGCTGAATTTGATTAAGTTCAAGTTCTTTATTGGATGAATGTTTTTGCTCAAATTCATGGTATAGTGACTTATTAAGATTTCTTTATGGGACTCTTCCTTTCACCTACATTGTCATCCTTTTGTTCTAAGGAAAACTTAATGCTAGATATTATAGACCATTACAGATAAACTTAAGTAAGCTTGAAACCAAGAAGGGTTCCCTTTCGTGATTTATTTTATAGTAAATATTAAACAATGCCCTTAAGACATTGATTCAATGAACAAAAATATGTTGTGTTATAATATGATGAAAAGTATTGTTAAAAAATATGCTGAAAAGTGATGAATTTAATTTTATAAAAATTTTAAAATTGTTATTACATCCTAAAACTACAACTTTTTGTTTCCTTAACTTAAAAAACTTGTTAGCATGACATTTATTTTATTTATTCTTGTATATTGATTTAAACATACCATGATGGAGATATTTAATTCTCATATCAAGGTGCTAAAATATTCTCAATAACTAGTATATCTTTACTAACAATTTTTTTTTTGACTAAATTAAATGACAAATATTGGTTCAAAAAGTGTTCAGATGTTTGTATTTGTATGTATATATACAACAATTGAGCGACAGAAAATCCACATGTATAGTAATTTTGGTTAAAATAAATGTATAATAACTAAAAAGAGAGGTACTTTAAAGTACCTCATTAGATTATGTAGGGTTAGAGACATTGGACGCCAAGGAACGAACCCACAACAACTAATTTTGACTAAACCAGTGTTGAAGTGTCACGATGACGATATTGTTTTCTAAACTATATATTACAAAGGAATTAGCGATATCATGCGAACACAAGAATTTCTAATAAAATGTAAAATTCTTTATATTTTTTTTAAAAAAGAAATAAAGTATTGATAAATTATTTTATAAATATATCCACAATAAAATACATTATACAATCTTGACAAAAAAAATACAAGAATACCAAAAGACTTCTTGTAATCTTATTGAGTAGATAACATTTCTCTCTACTAATAGAAGTTGAAATTACACTATCCTCTCATCTTATATTAAATTATACACTCTCTTCATAAGTAAATATATGGATAAAATGTCTCGTGAGCATAGCTCAGTTGCCAGGACAATGCATTATTATATGCAGAGGGTTTGGACCCTGGACACTGATGTAATATCAAAAGTAAGTATTTTTGTTTATCGTCTCCACATGGACTGGTGCGATATTCTAAGCCGTTCAACAATCGATATCGTTTTGAGCTAAGAGTTTCAAGATGTTTTGTTTCATAAGCTATCAAACTACGAAATTATAAAAGGTTTGAGAGTTAATAGGGAAAAGATTATGCTGGGATTAAACTTCATCAACCTACTTCTACGTATTCTCGAATTAGTGTTGCGGATTCTAATTATCAATCGATATTATCACATATTTCTCGGCATCATCATTCATGTCCAAACGATGTCGTGATTTCTATTGATTCGTTCAATCGTCGATTTTCCAAACTATTAAATGATCCAAGAGTCGATTGTATTGTTGTATAGCTGATTTCCCAAGCTATTAAACGAAACAAAAGCTTTGGTTTCCAATATTCAAAGTGATTATCAAAACCTAAATTCCATGTCTAGAACAAAAACTTTGATAGAAGATTATTCCCACCTAGATTCAAAATGTATTTTTCAATAACAATTCAAACCCATAAGATTGTAATGGAAAACAAAAATAACCTCAACATCATAAGATAATTAAATCAAACAACATCATAATCAAAGGGAATACATACTAATAGAGTTGAATACATTTAATCCCAACAAAAAAAGTTTAGCTACACATTGTCATGGTAACCTTACAAGGAGAAGAAGAGAAAAAGAATAACCAAGCCATGATGTCTCAATGATCTTGCAAGTCCTCTCCAATCCTTGTAGCTCTTTGTTCATTGATGTTCTCTCTGGTTTTCCCCTGTTTTTCTCTCCCTAGAGTGGCCTAAAATGATAATCTGATATGATATGATTATCCCCCTTCTTAAATGAGTGAATGGCCTTTTATACAATTCTGATCTGACTCAACTCGCCTCGCGAGTAAATGTATTCGCCATGGCGAGTTGATGTTTCTTCGCTAGTGGGTTTCTGCCACATCAGCTCTGAGGAGTTTTGGCCATCTTAGCTCGCCTCGTGAGTAGTTTGTTCGCCATGGCGAACTCTGAACCTTTGCTCTCTGGAACTCCTCGCCATCTACTCTCCTTTTACTTACCATGACAAGTTTACTCGCCTTCCACTCGCCATTGCGAGCTAACCTTTGCACTTTTTCTTTGTTTTATCTCTTTGTTTGGTGTCTTTAGTTCAGTTCCTGCACAAATGGGTAGAGTAAGATAAATAAAGCGTAATAGAGCAATTATCACTTTTCTCTGGGTTTTTCCCTAGATAACTTGTGAAACAAGTAACAGAAGTGCCTTAAATGTAACATGAAATTAACTACTTTCTGGCACTTATCAAACTTTCCCCAACTTTACTCTTTGTTTGTCCTCAAACAAAAAAAATTCAATAAGGACAAGTTAGGTACAAGACACAAGTACAAAAGTTTTGAAAATTTGTTCAGATGCATGATTCAAAGTGAATGCGCGGGCAAGTTTGAAGTTTCCGACTAATCTGAGAGTTCATTGCAAATATGAAATGAGTCCTAAGCACAAAGTTCATGTCACACAGTTCAAGTCAATAATACATTTATTCACGAACCACACCTGACACACTTCTTTGTAAGTAGATAAACAAAATGAAATCAATGAGTGAGGGTTAAGAAACACACATCCGACAATCAAGTTAACATCCAGATCAAGTTTTGTGTCCATCCAAATATCATTTTAAAAAGGCACAAAGACATGGATCAAAAGGTCTTTAAGGGTTGTAACTTGGCTCGGCTACAAAAGAAAGGACATTTGTGGGGCAATTGAATTCAAATGACCAAGCATAAGGAAACATTCCTTCTATTCACATTTAAAAGATAAATTTACAAGAATCCCCTTAATTCTAAACAAACCCTTGGTGTTTAAACATGATACACCTTGATCTTGACAACTTATTCTATTTTTGGATTTTTCTCTTTTATTTCTTTATCATGTACACATTTTTTTCTTCTTTTTCTTTTGAATTTACAAACAATGTTGTCTTTGATCATAATTAAAAATTCACCAATTCACTTGACAATTAATTTACATCTACCTTATCTCTCCAACTTGAACAAAAACATAACCCTATTGAATGTTCCCCTATTCTATGGCAAGAGACAATAAACATGAAGGTTTAGGGTTCAACAATTAAAAACATATCAGAGACCTATAGTGCGTAAATAATGAACTGGGTTTTGAAAACTTTGGGCAATTTCATCAAGCAATGTGCTTATGAATTGACAGTTCATAATTGAGGACTCTGATTCATTTGGTTCAGATGGGTTAGCAAATACTCGCTCTTCTCACAAGATAGGCTATTTGTGGTCAAGTGTTTTCACTCTTTAACAAAAATATGTCTTGATCCTTTCCATGCCTTCATACAATTCAAAACAATTATTGGAAGGATAATGTCTACTTTAGAAGTCTATTTTGAAACTCCTACATTGCTCTCAACTTGTAAGGTCGAAGATAAAATAAAACATATAACCACTATTTAGACCATATTACTATCCAATGTGTGACTCTCTACATCATGTATACTTATAATTTTATAAAATTAGTTCATGTGTAACTACTGTTCCCTACATAAAAATTGAAATTGTACAATCCCACTTCCTAGAAGTAACCACAAAATGCATATTTGAATCAATACAAACAGTTTGAAGAAACATTTCAACAAACAGTTCAAATGTCAAATTCTTTGAATAAAACCTGTTACTAGATTCCAATGGGTTATCAATGGTGAGCGAAAAAACTCCCAAAAACAATGACAACACACATACACATGTTAGCAAGCAATTTCTCAATTACAAAAAGAAAAAATGAAAGGAAAGAAAATCACCAAAGCTTCTCAGGTACTAGCAAAATGCATGAACTAACACCAATGAAGCATGAACACAGACTTGGACACCAAACACGACACAGCCACTGACACATTGACAACGATAATTTGAAAAAAATGACACGGTTCAAAGTAGTCACATGTGTCCGTGCCGTGTCGGTGTTGGATACTGGCATCTGGAGTCTGGACACTCCTTCAATCAGAAGTGTCAGTGGTTCATAGACCACCACACTAAAATTCCAAACAATGACAACACAAATACATACACACATAGCAAGCAATTTCTCGAAAGATCAAAATAAACTCCCAACAGCAGCGACATCACACATTACACATACACAATGTTAGAACTTGTATTGCAAATACATGAAGCAAAAGAACATGACAGTTTCAAATACAAAATAATACTTCATAAAAAAATGATTTAAACACATAAAAATCAAAACTTTAAGTTCAACAAAGAACCCATTTTTCATTCAATAAATAAAAAAATACAGAGTGAAAAAGAAAAACACTAAAATGAAAGAGCTTAACAAAGGTTACTCACTCGTTGAACAAAGAAAATCAGCAAAGGTTGACAAGTTACCTGCAAAATGCATGAAAAAAGAAAGAAACAGAGTGAAATGAGATTTTGAAGTGATAAATAAGAAATGTTGAAGAAAGGTAGTGATGAGAACTTACTTGATCTGTGAAGAAAATGGGAATGTGAAGAAAGATTAGGGTTTCTTCTTCTTCACACAATGTGTGTGTGTGTTGAAGGTATTTATAGAGTGAGGAAGAAAAGAGTGTATGCAACAATTTTTATGATGTGTACGGAAAAAGAGACAAAATTAAATTTATTTGGATTTGTATTATGTATAATCAAATTAGAAACAACGGATGTCCACTAAGGGTTATTTTCATAATTGTACTCTACTTCAAATTTTTTAATTAAAATAAATAAATTAATAATTATAAAATTGGATATCTACCATAACCATTTAATCCTTAGAGAGTATATTCTTAGGTTTTTCTTTTGTTCCATGAGGAAAAAAAGAAGGAAGAAAGCTGAAAACAAAGACTAAGCACGAGAGTATGGACCTCCCATGACATTCGAAAGTAGGGCTAACTCAAGCTCAATTGAAGGATTGTTGATAATCATCAAGTTATTAGAAACTCTAGCACATAAATTGTAAATGAGAGCATCTGCAATGTGAAGTTTTTTACTTAATAATATTCATATTTGAGGAAGAAAAAAATGAGTATCTATTAATTGTCGTATAACTATATAAAAATTGTCTCTCTATTATCAGGGTCCAACACCAAATTTTAAGGCTAAAATGCTGTTTTCTAGTGGTGCTATTTCATTTTTATATTAACATACGAAAATATTCTCAATAACTCACTTTTTTTTTTGACTTAATTTACTGACATATAGTGATTTAAATCACGTTCAGGTGTTTGTATTGTTATGTATTACCCAACAATTAGCGACATAAAATCAACATTTATAGCAATTTAGGTCAAAATAAATGTATATCTAAGCAAAAAATAAAATATAAAAAGAGAGGTTACTTTAAAGTACCTCATTATTTGATGATTTAAATGGGCTAGGAACTTGGGGTACCGGGAATCGAACATGCAACAACTAATTCTTACATGATCAGTGTTGAGGTGTGATGATGATATTTTATTATGAAGTGTTTATTTTAAAGAAATCGAACAATACCATGTGATCACAAGCATTTATATTTAAATAAAATATAAATTCACAATAAGTCTACATCAAGCTCACCTCTTTCCTTGATGGATTGTAATCTAGTTTTAACTCAATATTATCTATCAATTTAAATTTTCATGTTTTCATTTATGTTTCGTTTCATCTCCTTCTCCGTGGTTAAGCTTATCATGAGCTAAACCCATTTTTGTGGTTTAGACTTGATGAAGTTATGATATTCTTCGCTTAATATTTATAAAGTTATAGCTTTGTGCTTCTTTCAAACAAATTATTTTAACGTTAAATCTTTAAAAGTAAAACTTGATCGCTTTTATTTTTATTGCCAAGTTCTCTAATACTTAATTGAGATGGGGATGTAAAATGTTTGTTTGATAAAATTTACTACTAAGTACTGGTTAAGGTGACGGTAACAAGAGAGACTGTTTAAAGGCCAATTAGATCTTGGAGGAGCCATGAGAAGCATTGAGATATAACTAGGATTCTTGTCATAGGTCAAGGCTAAGCCTCTTTCAAGTTGGAGAACTATTGATGACCAACCTAGTAATGTTGCATGTTAAGTATTGTGATTGTACCACGGTGAAGGTGTGTCTTCACATGCTTAACATGATGGCTGAGTTGAAAAGACCCCACAGTCCACCAGGTTGTCTGGAAGCCATAGAAAGCAGTAGCTCTATAGATTATAGTTAAGTTCTGTCATAATTGATTTTTTGTTTAAACCACACTTTCATTTTTGAAAACTTTTATGTCTTCTTAATTGGGTTTCCCAAGATTTTATCTTTATTTTATTGTTGTGACAAAAACTTTTATGTCTTCTTAACTGTTGAATTATGTTGGCCTTTTCTAGTTTCTTTTTCTGAGTGTTTGGTATTGTCCAGATTATGACGATTCAGAGTCTGACCCAGAGTCTGAGTGCATCAGATTTAAACAGAAACATAAAGATAAAGGAGAGATAGAGAGAAAGAGCAGACATGAGGAATTTTATGTTGGTTCCTCCCACAACACAGGAGTAGTCAAGTCCCCTTGCACTTCCAAGGGATTTCACTATAATCACTACTAATTACAATTGCTCAAGGACTCTTCCAAGAGACTTCTCAATGCTCAAGCACCCTTGCAAGAGACTTCTTTGCCTAAGGTCACTACCAAGGGACTTCCACTGCTCAAGGACAACTCCAAGATACTTCTAATGCTCAAGCACGCAGGCAAGATACTTCTTTTTCTCAAAGGGCTCCCCAAAGAGACTTCTATTGCTGTAGGTTTCACCTAGAGACTTATATTAATCAAACACAACTGAATGAGACTTATGGTGCTCAAGGTTTCACCAAGAGACTTATGATGTTCAAGCTTCGCAAGCAAGAGACTTATATTTGTTTAAATCAAATATAAACAAACTTGTTCTGACATCGGATTCAACAATTTTGGTGTAAACTGAACAAGGTGAACAAACTCTTTACAACTTCTAGGACTTTTAAGTGTTTATGCTCTATTTGATTTGGCAGAGTAATGATACAGTAAAAATAGCAGAGTCTTGTTAGTCTTCTTCATGGTCTTTAGCTCCTTATATAGGCAGGGATTTGAGAGACGTTGGAGAAGAGTGCCAGCGCATAAAGAGTAGTTGAGAAGCTTCAAATCAAGGGCATTGAACCATTGCCAGATATGGATAATTCTGTTGAATAGTCATTCAAAAATCCTTTGCTAAAATAGAAAGTATTTGTTCATTCTTCTTGCCTATGAAGTCATTTGTCTGTTTCTACACGTGGTCGGAATAAGACAAAATTGTGCTCAGATCCTTTGATGTGGACAACTACATAAGATGACAAATCTGACGTGGAGTCAGGGTCCCTCAGGTGCTTATGAAGTTTGAAGGTCTTCCAAGTCTGAAGGGTTCTTCTGTGTCTGGATAGGTCTTCTGAGTCTGGTGATCTCCACATAGTTTAATGATCTCTTCAGCTTCCGAGAGGCGTCCATTTCTTCTGATCCAGTGTGTTGACTTATGGTTGACCTTTCTTCAGATCTTCTACCAAAGTCTTTTGAGCTTCTCTTGTGCTTCTGATGCTTTCATACTTGTTCAATACTTGATGGCTATATTTTTTGATTCTGCACACTTGAACAAATATTAGAATGTCTGTTTATTCTTCAATACTTTGTTATCATCAAAACCTTTGATGAATTGTACAAGACCCTTCTTGTTCCAACAAATCCATGTGGGATCGATATCCTTTTATACTATAACTTGCACAATGTATTCTTGCACTCAGTCATTCCACCTTTAAATACTCATAAAGCTTTGGGAGACACCAACACTCCTTTCCTTTTTCACAATTATTACAATTTTATTTACTTACTCTCATATATTGATTTAAAGATATAATGATGAAGATATTTGATTTTCATTTTAAAGTACCAATCAATAACTCACATCTTTAATCACATATATATTTTTACTCAATTTACTCACATGTATTGATTTAAAAAATGTTTAAATGTTGGTATTTTTATGTATTACACAAATTTTAGTGACATAAAATAAACAATTTAGGTCAAAATAAATGTTTTTAGTTGAAAAAATAAAATAAAAGGAGAGGTTATTTTAAAGTACCTCATTAATTTGCTTGGTTATAGTTCTGGGTGCTGAGGATCGAACCTCCAACAACTAGTTCTTACATGACCAGCGTGGAGGTGTGACCGATGGCGATATTTTTGTGTGAGTTATAAATTATAAAGGAATCGAAGGATGCCATGTAATCACAAGTATTTATAATAAAATATTAACACATAATAAATGCATTTTATAAATATATCCACAATAAAATACAATATATATTTGTATCAAAGAAATTATACAAGATTCACCACACAAAAAAGTATACAAGAATACTAAAAAACTTCATGTTGTCTGAATGAATAAATTAAAATACTTTTTTTTTTTCCTCTAAGAGAAGCTCAAATTATGCTCTCTTTTCATATTTTGTTTAAAAATACACTCTCTTGATAAGTAAATACACACTTCGTCACATAATAATTGTCACTTTAGAAATTCACTGAAGTAGTTGAAAATTTCAAGATCCCAGGTGTATAAGATGATGCTTCCAAGCTCAGGTTGCTCCCTTGTTCTTTCACTAGAAGGGTCAAATCATGGTTGAACTCTTTGGAGCCTAACTTTGTCACCGCATGGAGAGAACTTGCTGAGAAGTTCTCGGTAATATACTTTCCTCGTGTCTTTAATGCAAGAAAGATGAATGATATTACCTCCTTTAAGCAGACTAATGAAGAAACTCTTTTTGAAGCTTAGAAAAGGTTGAAGAAGTTATTGAGAAGGTGTCCCCACCTTGGGATACATGTGTGCATACAAATGGAAATTTTTTACAACGGGCTTGTTTCCTCAACAAGATTGATGTTAGATGCCTCATCTGGAGGTGCAATCTTGAACAAGTCTTACTAAGAATGTTATGATCTCGTAGAGTCTATAGTTGTTAATAGCTACCAATGGCCAACTAAACGCATGAAAGTGCGGGGAAAATCTACAACTCCTACCTCAATAGAGAATAAAACATTAAGTATTTTCAGTGTGTCTGAAGCTACAACTTTCACTGCTCAAATAGGTCAACTGACACACTATGTCAAGAAACTGACAACTAAAGATGCAGCGTCATATGACAAAGATATAACATAAGAGTCTATCACAGTTGTGCCTATATTAGTCAATGTTATAAATTGTATGTATTGTAGGGGAGAGCATGTGTACAAAGAATGCCATGAGAACCCAGTTTTTGATAACTATGTTGGTAGTCAACCAAATAGGGCATATAACCCTTATCCCAACACTTACAATCTTGGTTGGACAGATCAGCTTAATTTCTTATGAGGTGATCAGAAGAAGAATGCACAAGCAACAAAGCCAAATTCACTAGCAAAGAGTGCTTCATAGACTAACAACTAAGCATCAAAGCCAAATTCACCAGCAAAGAGTGCCTCAGAGACTAACACACAAAAATTCCAAACAAAGGCAACACACACATGTTAGCAAGTAATTTCTCTAAAGTTCAAAAGAAACTCCCAAAAACAATGACAACATACATACACAATGATAGAACTTGCATATACATGAAGTAAAAGAACATAACAGTTTCAAAACATTCTGCAATCAAACAGGTAAACTTTGCTCTGTTACAAACATATTAACTTCGCAAAACTCTAAACCCTTATCTCTTATTTTATTTTATTATTCTCAAATAAGTAACGCAAATTATTTGGTTGAAACGACAATCTATGTAGATACGATACTCTATTCATATGACTCTGACCATGAGAAATGACCTAAATATTAAAAGTCCATAAACGAGTTAAATAATCAAATATAGATTAAACTTGAAGATATGTTAACATAAAAATACACTCCTTCTCCTTCACACAATTACTACCACTTTATTTACCTTTTCTCATATATTGATTTAAAGATACAATGATGAAGATATATGGTTTTGATTTTAAAGAACCAAAATATTCTCAACAACTCACATCTTTAGTCACATGTATTTATTTGACTCAATTTAGTGACATGTATTGATTTAAAAAATGTTTAAATGTTGGTATTTTTATGTATTACACAACAATTTAGTGAGATAAAATATATATTTTAGGTCAAAATAAATGTTTTTAGTGGGAAAAAAAAAATATAATGAGAGGTTACTTTAAAGTAGCTCATTAATTTGCTTGGTGTTTGAGCTCAGAGTGTCGAGGATCGAACCTCCAACAACTAGTTCTTACATGACCATTACGGAGGTGTGACGATGGCGATATTTTTGTGTGATTTGTAAATTATAAAGGAATCGAATGATGTCATGCGATCACAAGTATTTATAATAAGATTTTTTTTTTGGCTTTCGCACGGGTTTAAGACCCACCAAAGGTGGGCGACTAATCTGGCTCATGCGTAGAGGCATGCGCACTGGTCAAACGTTGTTCTCCCTGGGAATCGAACCCGATATTTCCCGGGTACATCCTTGGAAGGAGCTCCTTGCCACTGGAGCCCAAGCAACTTGGTTCTTATAATAAAATATTAACTCATAATAAATGCATTTTATAAATATATTCACAATAAAATACATTATATAATTGTATCAAAGAAATTATTTAAGATTCACCACAAAAAAAAAAAATCATGTTGTCTTAATGAATAAATTAAAATACAATTTCTTTTTCACTAAGAGAATCTCAAATTACACTCTCTTCTCATAATGATTGTCACTTCAGAATGTAGGGGTTTGGATAGTTCAATTAGTTTGAGTTAAGAGATTAAAATGAATTGAGGTGTTAAATGCTTAGAGTTTGATTCATGACAAGGAGAAAAATACAAACATAACAATTAACATGTGAACATTTGTCATTCAAAAAGAATAACAAACCTTTTGTATCAACTTTAAAAAATGTTTCCAATATATTTATTTTAACGTGTATAGTTCCGTTATTTATATTAGAGTTTAAAATATATGTTAATAGCATTGTGAATAAAAAAATTACCAAGTGAAAATGTTACCAAGGAACCCTAAATCACTTTGGTCACATTGATTTAACGTATTAGTAGTAGTAGTTCCATGATATGTTCCATTTCCACCCATCTTCTCAGAGTTTTTTAGAACCATGATAAAATCCCCAAAAAGTAACCATCTATTATGCTTTTTGGATTTGGATTGATAAATGTACTTGATAAGCTCACAAGTTAAAGCCTTATTATATTGAGAAGTAAAACCATACAAACCAGTAGCAAACCATCCATTATTGTTATCACAGTAAAAAAATTATCAGTTATTGAAGATCTCATTATGATTCAAAATTTGGAGATGTACATTAGTTGACCAAATAATATTTTTTCTCAAAGATCACGTGGATCTTCACTAAAAGAAATGATTCAAAAGAAAAACTTCATTTTATTATTTAAATTCGAATTTTATTGTCTAGGACAAGTCTAGTATGCTTGACAATGAAAGAATTGATAAATAGGCCAAATATCGACCATCATTATCGACATTGCATATGATTTGATAAATGCTTCATCACAGCACGAAATAATTAATCAACCATCATTAACAACAATTGAAACTATTGCCAAAATTTCAAAAAAAAAATATGAAAAGAAATTTCTTCTGCAAACTATATCACAACTTTACAAGTAAAATAATATCTCAACAGGTTGTAAAATAAGAGAAAACTAGTTCTCAAATTTGGAAAAGTTCACTATTTGAAAAGATAAAATAAAATAAAATTGACGACGATTGTTGAGTAAACCTTAAAATCACATCACAAAAGCAATCAAAAAATAAAAAGTAAATTTGCCTATTCATAGTCATCAGATCAAGATCGGACGGTGACTGATATTCCAACTGCAGAAAATTCGTGACTACGGTAAATCACATTTCAAATGGTGCAAACGTACATAGCAAAAGTAATGCAATCCCACCCAAATAGAACCAATATGTACTAAACACATCTTTCCTCTTCCTTTTTAACTGAAAATGATTGTTCTCTTTTAAATTTCAAAGAACTCTTGCATTACACACACAATATCAATCTGTCAGAGAAAACTCAGTACAATAATACAAATTCACTTAGGTTAAATCTAACTCTACGATTGGAACTACACTTTCAAACACATAGGCACACCACTTCACATGATTGATCTCGCATGCACAAATCACATTGCCAGTCACAAAATACTACATATCTAGTCATCTATGCTAACTTTGTTGTAATTTTTATTTAGTAATTTATTTTGAAGTTTTTTTTTTTTTAAAGAAGTAATTTATTTTAAAGTTATTTGTTATATTAATTACTAAATTCTCTTTGACTAGGTGTTACACCGTTTTTGGTTTTATTTCTACTTGAACGTTACATGATCATAGTACACTATCAAGTCAATCCTAATTAATAAGACTTTCCGTTTTACTTATGAGAAAACTCGGAACGGTTAACGTCTATACTTTGCTTAATGAGTTATATCTATACGGGATAAGTTGGCTGAACATAGAGAAGAGAAAGAAGAGAGAACATATAGGTTTTTTTTTTTGTTACATAAGAGAGAACGTATAGGTTGAAGAAGTATTCGTACATCTTCTCAATTTTTCTTGTTCATTTTCATCTCTAATAACAAATAATAAGTTTCTTTGAGCATTCAAAAAGCGGTCCCCGAGACCTTGCTAATTCATGTGCGGTGCTAGTAAGGAAAGACTGGTGTATCTTGGAGAGTACTAGCTATTAGACCAATCACATAATCGATAAGTTTACTTACTCCTTAATATTTTGTTTATTTGATTCGTATTAATTCGTATTAAATTGTGTTTTCAAATAAATGATTTTTATTACGATAAATAAACTTAAAATTGATTATTCTTTTTCATAAAGCCTCTAAAAAATTGTCTCTAAATTATTGAATGTCAAAATCATTTTTTTTAATTTATAAAAAATGAGTCATATATTTAATTTACATTTACTAAAAATAAGTTTATGATGTTGATGTACTTTTACCGCACATATATTGGGTCTAATCGATGCAATTGAACTACCTTTCTATATATGAGTTTTCCTTTTTTTAGGTAATCCAATCAAAAATGATAATTGTTTATGCACATGTTCACTCTCGTATTAACATTTATGTTTTATTTTTTTCCTAAAAAAAAAATTATGTTTTATTTTTACAAAACTCATTTTCCTATCTAGCATAAACATCTCAAAATATAATCCATATTTACTTTGACTTTATCGTGCAAATATTGTATTTGTTTGTTTTTATTACTTTCAATTTTACTTTAACATAATTTATTTCGTTAAATTCCTATATTTTTATTTTAATATAATTTATTTCGTTAAATTTCTATATTTTTATTTGGATGTCCAAGGGTATACATAGTAGTTAACTCTCTCTATTTAATCAAACTAAAATCATTAATTAGAAAATATTTTTTATATTTTATTTCATAACGAGAAGATTTTTTTTAAGTATCATGACAATTGTATGTCTAATTCGGGCAACGCCGGGGTAAATACCAAGGTATTTAAAAAAATAAACGAAAGATTCCTAAAAAAAATTATATAGACAAATTAAAAAAGTCAACTCAGAACCCTAATCACTCTATAAGTGTAACGCCTCCCACTCTCTAAAGCCTCTCGCCTCTCACCTCTCTGCCGCCTCTCTTTCTCACTTTGTTACTTGCAAGATGTGTTCTTCTCTTTCGTGTTCTGATTGAATATGTAAGTTTTAAATGACTTTACTTCATTTGTCTTTTATTTCATGTGAAAATTCTGCATCTTTTGATTTTATAGATACAACTCTTTTGTGGGATGGAGGGATTTGAGGTGTTGGGTTCTAGGGCTTTGGATTTTGAAGAGAAATCCAAAACTATTTTATAGTTTGTTTCTTGTCATGGTTATATTCTACTTAGTAATGTTGATGATTTTGTGTGGGGTCGTATGTTTAGGTTTGATCTTTTGAAGGTGTTGTGAATTTTTGTTTCTTTTTTAGGGTGTTAGATTTGACCACATGATTTATCACCAGAAATTATATGGTGTGAGTTTTTGTCATTTTATTGACTTGTAGCAACAGTAATATGTAAGTTTGTTATTTTAGGGTTGATCCTTTGAAGGTATCATTTTATTGACTAGCAAGATTTGTTCTTCCATTCCATGCTATAAATATGTAAGTTTTCCTCTATTCTATTTCATTTCCCTTTTATTTCATGTGACAAAACTTGCATCTTTTAATTTTATGGAGACAATTGTTGTGTGGGATGGAGTGATTTGAGGTGTTGGGTTTAGGGTTAGATTTCTTAGTAATTTTGATGATTTTGATGGGGTTGTTTGTGTAGGGTTGATCTTTTTAGGGTGTTGTGATTTTTAGGTTTTTTTTTTTAATCCGCATAATATTATTTAAACAATCCCCGACTCAAGAAGTGCTAAACGGGAACGTGCCGGTACAATGGTGCAAGCTGAAAGCATCAAATCAAAATTGAAAAGAAAAAGAAAACAATGTAAACCCTAACACTAATCTGAAGAAAAAAAACTCAAAAGCTGATTTTTAGTTTCTTTTTTAGGGTAATTTTATTGACTTGTAGCAACAGTAGGGTCCCTCAAGTTTTCCTCTATTCTACTTCATTTCCCTTTTATTTCATGCTACAAAACTTGGATCTTTTAATTTTCCGGAGACAATTGTTTTGTGGGATAGAGTGATTTGAGGTGTTGGGTTTTATAATGAGAACAATATTATTGAAACAATCCCCGACACAAGAAGTGCTAAACTGGAATGTTGCCGGTACAATGGTGCAAGCTGAAAGCAGCAAATCAAAACTGAAAAAACAATGTAAACCCTAACACTAATCAGAAAAAACTCTAAAGCTGAGTTTTAGTTTCTTTTGTTTCTTTTTTAGGGTCATTTTATTGACTTGTAGCAACAGTCCAATTCATATTTTCCATCCATAAGAATAAGAAGTAAGATATAAACAAGGGTCCCTCAAATTTAGTTGTTACAATCAAAATAACATAGTTTAACTTTATAGAGCTTGCAATTAGCCGTCTTCTTGTCTTTGTTCCCCTATAGCTTTAATTTTTTTATATATGCAATTTTTTTCTTATTCTTATTTCCTTTTTAGTATTTTTAGTATTCATATTTTTTCTTCTTAGATCTCTTTAGTTTCTTTTATTTGGTTAATTTTCTAATGAAATTTTTGTGTAGTTTTTGTCTAAAAATGAATGGTGAAGAAACTCTAACCATTCAAAATGAGATAAATATGCAAAATCAAGATCCGGATGGAAGGCCATGTACAAATATTGTGATAAGAAACTTAGTGGTGACATAATATCAGGTACTTCGCTTTTACATGATCATCTTAACATATGTCTAATTCGCAATAAACGGGTCCAAAAAAAGTCTTGTGTTAGAAGTGTCTAAAAATATAAAAGGATCGTATGTAGTTGGAAATTACAATTTTAGTCAAGATATTTCTAAGACTAAACTTGCAAAGATGATTATAGTGCATGAGTATATCTCATTTATTCATACCATTGTATATCATTTACTTCTATTATCTTTTAAATCTTTTTATTTTTGTTTATTTATGTGTATGTGTCCATATAAGTAAACACAATAAATAAGGATTAAGCAACATCATCAAAACATAATCCACAATTTATGCGGTGCATTGTTGCTTAGTAACATACTCTAATCAAAACATCACTAACAACAATTGTTATATCCTGCATGCTCTTACATATTTAATTTGAAGACGATGATGATCCTTGCAATGCCTTAAATATGGAGGACTCCTTAACTAACTGAAAACGCTTCAGCAGACTCTTTCTTATAAACAATAACAACATATTTTAACTCCTCCTTCTTAGCAACATTTTCCTTCCTTTCTTCATTGTCTTGTCCCCCAAATTATGTGAGAAATGTTAAATATTTTATTCTCAAGAGCAGTATAGAGGATCTTGGAGGAAATTTTTTGGTTTCATTTTTCTTTATGTTCTCAAATTTTTGCTTTAACTTCCATATTCTTTGTCTAAGTTATTTTTGAGTGGATTTAAAGCTAGAAAATCCTTAACGGAGTTATAAAAAGGAGTGTAATATGTCATTGTATTTTGACCTGTTTTGGATTTGGAATCTAAGAAGCGGTTGAAAATAAGGATCTCGTCATTAAGAGTGAAAATTTTCTTACGTGAGTTTGATGTTTGCTTCTTTGAGGAAGATGTTTTCTCATGTTTTTTTGGATTTCTCATTGTGAGTGAAGATCATCTTCTTCCTCAAAGACGCAAACATCAAACTCACGTAAGAGAATCTTCACTCTCAATGATGAAATCCTTATTCTCAATCGCTTCTTAGATTTCAAAATCTGAAACGGGTCAAAATAAAATGAAAGATTACATATAACACCATTAAGGATTTGCTTAGTTTCAAACCCACACAAAAGCAACTTAGACAACGAATATGGGAGTTAAAACACAAATTTGAGAACATGAAGAAAGATGAAGACCAAAATTTTCTTCCTAGATCCTCTACTACTTTTGAGAATAAAATATTTGACATTTCTCACATGATTAGGGGACAAGACAATGAAGAAAATAAGGAAAATACTCCTAAGAAGGAGGAGCTAGAGTCCGCTTTTGATAAGGAAAAGTCTGTTGGAGCATTTTCTGTTAGTTAAGCAGTCTGCTGACACCATATTTAAAGCATTGCAAGGATCTTCGTCGTCTTAGATATGTAAGAGCATGCAAGATATAACAATTGTTGTTAGTGATGTTTTGATAAGATTATGTTACTAAGCAAAAATGTACTGCATAGATTATGGATTATTTTTTGATGATGTTGCTTAATCCTTATTTATTTGGTTTCCTTATATGCAAGTAATGTTGGAATTGTTATTTTGTTTCTTAACTTGGAAATGGATGCTTGCTTGTTTAATGAAAGGTTTCTTTTTAAATCTTTATTGATAGGTTGAGTTTAGATGCATGTTTAGTTTATTGCACTGTCGAACCTAGAGACGACCTGAAATATTAACATCATATTGTGCTACCACGACCTGCATATCCTTTCACTGAATCAGTTTAAGAATCACTTTGATATCTACTATTGATAGGAATATTTCCAAGACCTGCGAAGTAACAATGGACTAATTAATCAGAATTTTGTTGTGATCTTATTGTACAATCATTTTAGTGGGACTTGTGCTCTTGAACTGTTGGGTAGCAATAGCAGAAACTGGGTATTTGAATACCACTGAATCTGGCCAAATTTTCTCTAGTCCTCGTGGGAAGAAACTATTTGATTTTCTCACAAGTTTTGGGGTAAGACAATGAAAATGAAGTTGATGAAAAATTGCCCAATAGAGAAAATTCTTCTAAGAAATCGTTAGTATCTGACGAACTAGAGTCTGTTGTTGATAAGGAGTGTTTAAATAGAGACAAATTTGTTTGTGGCAACTACATAATTTGATTGCGTATGGTTTCTTAATCCTTATTTATTGAGTTTCGGAGAAGTAAAAACTAAATAGACACATCAATCTAAAATCCTTATTTCCTTAAGTAATACTTCCTTGAGTACAAACCCAAATAAAAAAAATTGGCCACATAAATAAAAAGATTTAAAAGAGAATATAATTAAATGATATAACTTGATATGAGTAAATTATCTTTGTTTATTATTATTTTTTATTTTACACACGAGAGTGCCTAAATATTTTAGAGTTGTGGTTGTGGCCATAGATGATTTGCTACATTTCTTTGCTTTGCAACTATATTTAAAAAAAATAAAAATAAAGTTTGAATAATTTTTGAAGGAAAAGTTTGATTGATGAATGCATCGTTAATAATGCACAAAGGTTTGATTCTAATGTAGATTTAATGTTATTGGTTGTGTAGTTATATTTTTGTTGATAGCTACTATGCTCTTCATCTTATTTTAGTTGTTGTTTTTGTATTTTGTGCGATTTTTTGAAAATGACTAGTTGTGTTGATTTTAAGGATAAATTATTAGTACTTATTTTTATTGTCTCTTTAGCATATTTTTTTCTTTGTCTTAAAATAACTGTCACTTTAGAATATCAATGGAATATTTATTATTATTTTTACTAATATACCCTTATTTATTGAATTTTACTCCACTAAATATGGAAAGAAATTTAGGAAAAGAAATAATGGAATTTGGGAAGAAGAAGAAGAACCCATGAATTTTACTCCATTTAATTACTCCACCTAACCATAATTTCATCAAATTCTACCTTACTTTGAAAAGTGGCCAAATACCCTATTTTGAGTAGAGATATCCAGGGTTAATGGTGTGCCATTGGCACCAAAAATTTCAAACAAGTTCTCTGCTGTCAATATTCTTGAGGCAATTCCATTAATCAAATCCAAACATGAGAATTTTGTGTATATGGATTAAAGTATTTTGTCCACTTAAAGATTCGGAGGACTCCAGACTTTAGATTGATCGATCATACTGACCAGATAACTCTCAAATCCTTCGCATTGCTAAATTGAAATTCAAAAAAATATTCATCAAAACTCCTCCTTCTTTTTCACACAATTGTTACAATTTTATTTACTTATTCTCATATATCGATTTAAAGATACAATGATGGAGATATTTGATTTTCATTTTAAGTACGAAAATATTTTCAAACTCCGACCCCTGCATATAATGTCCCTACCAACTGAGTTATGCTCACTGAGACAATAACTCACATCTTTACTCTCATATCTTTTTTACTCAATTTATTGATATAAAATAAACATTTATAACAATTTAGGTCAAAATTGATTTTAAAAAATGTTCAAATGTTGGTATTCTTATGCATTACACAACTTAGTGACATAAAATAAACATTTACAACAATTTAGGTCAAAATAAATGTATTTTGTAGAAGAAAAAATCATAAAAAGAGAAGTTACTTTAAAGTACCTCATTAGTGTATGATGATTTTGAGTCGGTTTGGATTTAAGATGCCGAGGATCGAAACTGCAACAACTAGTTCTTACATGACCAATGTTGAGGTGCAATGGTGGCGATATTTTTAGTGGGAAAAAATATATAAAAAGAGAGGTTACTTTAAAGTACCTCATTAATTTGCTTGGAGTTTGCGCTCAGGGTGTCGAGGATCGAACCTGCAACAACTAGTTTTTACATGACCAGTGTTGAGGTGCGATGGTGGCGATATTTTTGTGCGAATTGTAATTTATAAAGGAATCAAGTAATGTCATACGATCACAAGCATTTATAATAAAATAAATTCATAATAAATGCATTTTATAAATATATTCACAGTAAAATACATTATACTATTGTATCAAAGAAATCATGCAAAATTTACCAAACAAAGTTATACAAGTATACCAAAAAAAAGTTCATGTTGTCTTAATGAAATAAAATAAAAAACAATTTTTTTACTAAGAGAAGCTTAAATTACTCTCTCCTTTGATCTTATATTTAAATATACGCTCTTTTATTTTTGATAAAAGTATACGTTATTTTTTTTGGACTAAAAGTATATGATATTCATTCATTCATATGGATTGAGTACATCATTGATACAATAAAAATTCACTACAAAAAAAAATGATGAATCTACGGACAAACTCGTGACATCCATAATAGCATAAATTGACAAAGTACATAAGCCTATAAATTTGACTATATTCAAGTCTCCGGAATAGTCATGCATCTAGATCTGCAACATCGAAGGACTCCAAAGTCGTTGATTGGATGTGCTCTAGAACGAAGTTGGTCCGACAATTTGAACCAAACAAACAGCTGAACAAGACAAAAAATACAAACAATATTGCACAAAGACAACAAACAAAACGACGTACTACGATATACAAAATATATGCTCTTCTTTTTTGAAAGAAAATATATGCTCTCTTGATAGGTAAATACTCACTCCGTAGCATAATAATTGTCACTTATCCATTTTTTTTCCTTCTCTCAAAATAATTTCACTTCGGAATTGGGATTTTGGAAGCTTGGTTTGAGCTAAGAGATTAAAAGAAGTTGAGATGTTAAAGGTTCAGGGTTCAAGTCATAACAAGAAGTAAAATACAAACATAACACTTATTATGGTAACATTTTTCATTCAATTATTTTTTGCCACTACATATTAATCATTTCCTTAAAACCACGCAAAACATATTCGAGTATCTAGATATTTAATATTTATTTTATTATTTTAGAATATCAAATTCAATTTTGAATATCTTATGATTTGTCAAAAAAAAAAATTGAATATCTTATGTATTAACACCAAAAGAATAACCTTATGTATCAACTTTTTTTTTTTGAAGGAACCTTATGTATCAACTCTTATAAATTATTCCAATATCTTTAAAAAAAAATCCAATACATTTATTTTTGCGTGTATAGCTTCGCCATTTATAACAGAGCTTAAAATATATGTTAAGATGATTAAACTACATACTTATTTTTTACTAAAGTTTAAACTAAATGACTAATGAGTTTTTTTGGATAAAAAACACAAAATGTGTTTTTAGCTAAAAATAAGAGAAATATACAGTGTTCACCGTTTAAAAAAAATTATATGTTAAAAAAAATTATATTCTACCCAATTTACATCGCATTCAAAATAAATTGTTCAATAAATTTTTAGACAACTTATAAATTATATTTACCACAAAATTTGCAAGAGTATGTTATCAATAACATATGGGCAATGATTATAGTAATTCTAGAGAGAAACTTGAAAAAAGTGTTAAAAATACAAAGATAACTTTCTTAAAAACAATAAAAATATAAATATACAAAGATAAGAAAATGAGGAGTGTTAGCATTGTATTTTATGTACAACTTGAACTTTACTCATTTAGATAAATGAACTCATTCTCAAGTTAAGATTTGTTTGTATTTGATTAAACAAAGGAGTGGGTAGAGCATTTATCCATATCTAACTAGTTGTGCCATAACTTATAGGACACATGTGAAAGGTTAGGTGAAGAAGTAGGGGAATAAAATCAACTCCCTTATACATGAACTATTTAATTGTGTGCTTTGAAGTTTATAAAAACACGGTAATTCCACTCACGTGCCCAATGTGTCATCACCAAAGAAATCTTATACTGTTTATTTTGTTCATTTAATGTCATTGAAAGCATATGGCTGCTCTTGGTCTTGTGCACTCCATCTCATGTAGATGATGTTTCATGTGTGGGTTGGATCAGTTTTGATCAACATGTTACTCAATCCAATCAAATTTCATCGATATATGTTGAGTCAAAAATTTATATTTATTATGTACTATTAATATTATCTTCAAGAATGAGATTCTCTACATCCTTGATTCAAGACCAGGAACAACTCTTATTCCTCCATCAAGATGAACCGGACTTTGATACAATTTTTGACACTTCCAAAAGAGCCTTAAAACATTGGAGTGAGTCATCACGTTGAACTAAGAATAACCAGACAAGTAATTTTTGACATCATATCTTCATTAAAACTTTAAAATATTAGGTATATGGATCTCTTAACATATATGTTGCTCAATATCTACTTTCTCATTCGATGTAAGACTTCTAATTCACATCAACAATTGTAATCAAGATTTTTGAAGAATAGTAGGAAAGAGGTATTTAAGGTTTCAAAAACAAAATCAAGACATAATGCGCCCCGAAGTAGATTTACCTATCAAAAGTAGTGACTTGCAAGCTAAGTTATATATACAAGAAGTATTCAGGTCAAGTAATAACAAAAACACAAAAAAAACTCCCACTGAAAAATAAGAGCGAAAAGTAAAACAACACCAAAAAATTGACTGAACTCCTATGAGGAACACCAACCATAGCCGAACAAGCAAAAACTAGGATTAGAATCCCTCAATCAACAAACCCCCTGGACAAATCCGGCACAAGATATTACTGGTACCAACACATAATGGGTTCACGATCCAACTCATAGAAGGAACATGCGTGGCCAGAATGTTTTCCTAAACACCATTTCCAAAAGGTAAATTTAACCATATACACGCATCAACTAGAGCACAAACACCTCCTCCTTCCCCAAAAAGATGTGAGCATTTCGGGATCTCCAAAAGGACCACACAACAAATTGCCAGATTAATAAGAAACCTAACAACTCCTTACCTAAATTCGAACATAAAACTAAGAAGATTCGCTAAATCTAAAGGTAAAACCAACTCTCACCCCAACCACCCACTTAAATACATGATACCACACCCGGCTTAATTAATGACATCTAATAAAAAGGAGACAAACTGACTCCACATACTCATTACAGAAAACACAAAAAATACCACCAGGATCAACTATAATTCTCTTTGAAAAGAGATTCTAACGAGTCAGAAACCTATCCTGAAGCAGCTGTCAAGAGAAAATATTCATCTTGAGAGGAGACCACGACTCCCACAACCTTCCAAGAAGCTGCACATGCTGTCTTACCAAAGCAGTGCTCTCAATGCTGGACCTATGTGTGTGTTTTACCTTAAGAAAATGGCCACCGATGAATATGAAAAGTTTCCTCTTTTTTTACTACTTGCAACACCATCAGGCACTATATTTCAAGTTGCTATATATTAAACCAAACACTTGATTTAAAAAATATTTGATTACATAAGAATTGCGCAATACTATGAAATGTACCAACAGTTCAATTTCTAGGAAAATTTAGAAAACAAACAATTAACAAGTCATACATTTTCAAATCCATTACTCAATTTCTTTCTTGTGAAACCCAAAAATTCTTTAACTTAATCATTCTTTCAGTCCTTTATGTTGTCTTATTTTCGCACAATCACACAATACTGGAATACCAAAAAAACTTAATGTTGTCTTTACGAAAAAATTAAAATACTATTTTCTTACTAAGCTAGAAGCTTAAATTACTCTTCCTCTGATCTTATGTTTAAATATATGCCCTTTTATTTTTGACAAAAAAATATACACATTGTTTTTTACTAAAAGTAAACGATATTCATTCATTCAAATTGATTGAGTACATGAATATAATACAAATTCATTAAAAATAAAAATGATGAACCTACGAACAAACTTGTAGCATCCATGTTAATAGCATAAAACGACAAAGGAGATAAGTCCATCAATATGACTATATTCATGTCTCCGAAATAACCATGCATCTAGATCTGCAACATTAAGGACGCCAAAGTCATTGATTGGATATGCTCTAGATCAAAGCTGGTCTGACAATATAAACCGAACAAACACCTGAACAAGTATGAAAGACAGACAACTCCGCACAAAGACGAGAAACAAAATAACATCACACTAAACATTTTATGTATTACACAACAATTTAGTGATATAAAATAAACACTTTAGGTCAAAATAAATGTTTAGTGGAAATTAAAAATATTAAAAAGAGAGGTTACTCATTAATTTGCTTGGTTTGCAGCTCGGGATGCCGAGGATCGAACCTCCAACAACTAGTTCTTACATGACCAGTGCGAAGGTGTGACGTTGGCGATATTTTCGTGCAAGTTGTAAATTATAAAGGAATCTATGGTTGTCATGCGATCACAAGTATTTATAATAAAATATTAACTCATAATAAATGCATTTTATAAATATATTCACGATAAAATACATTATATACTTGTATCAAAGAAATTACACAAGATCAACCACAAAAGAAAAAAAAATTATACAAGAATACCAAAAAACTTTATCTTGTCTTAATGAATAAATTAAAATACAATTTCTTTTTCACTAAGAGAAGCTTAAATTACGCTCTATTCTCATATTATGTTTAAAACTACATTCTCTTGATAAGTAAATACACACTTCGTCGCCTAATAACTGTCACTTATGCATTTTTTATTTCTCTTAAAATAATTGTCACTTCAGAATGGGGATTTGAGTAGCTCACTTGGTTTGTGATAAGAGATTAAAAGAAGTTGATGTGTTAAAGGTTTAGAGTTCAAGTTATGACAATGAGAAAAATACGAACATTTATTAAAGTATTTCATTCAATTTTTTTTGTCATTATATATTATCAATGCAACATTTATTATTATTTTCCACTAGTATATTCTTATTTATAGAATTTCACTTCATTTAACAATTTCACTAACTACAATTAATAAGAGTGTTTTAGTAAATGCTATTAATTTTATTGTTTTTTTTGTAGAACTATTAATTTTATCGTTAAAATCAACACAATTAATCATTTACTTAAAACCGCACACAACCTAAATTTGATAATTAATTTGATGTCAATAGTAATTAAATTTAGATATATAATATTTACATTATTATTTTAGAATATAAAATTCAATTTTGAATTAACTTATGTATCAACTTTAATAAATTTTTCCAATACATTCATTTTTGGATGTATAGCTTCTTAATTTATAGTAGAGTTTAAAATATTCGTTAATAATATTGTGAATAAAAAATAGAAAAAAATAAATGTATTAGAAGTTTAAACTATATACTTCTTTTTACTAAAGTTTAAACTATAAGTTAACGACTAATGAGTTTTTTTGGATAAAAAACACAAAATGTGTTTTTAAGTGAAAAATCAGAGAAATACACATTGTTCACTGTTTTCAAGTTTAGTATATATTATTTAGTATGTTATTCGTATTTTGTTTGACAAACTCACAATGCTTCTTGTGATGCATCATGAGTTTGAGGGTAGACGTTAGATAATAAAGTAATGAGCTATGCTATTAATATTCAATGAAACCATAGCCGTCTTTGTTAATATCTTCGTTTTTGGTATTTAATGAAACCCTATAGCCGTCTTTGTTAATCTCTTCGTTTTTCTATATGATTATCTATATTGTTATTTGTTAACAAGAATAACCATATGCGTAAGTTTTGACATCATATCTTCACCAAAACCCTCAAGACATTAGGTATATGGGTCCTTTAACTTATATTGCTCAATATCTACTTTCTCATCTAATCTAATGTATGACTTCTAATTCACACTTATCACATCAACAATTGCAATCAAAATTTTTGAAGAGTAGGAAAGATGTATTCAAGGTTTAAAAAAATATTCATGCCATATTCCTCTCCAAAGTAGATTTATCTATCAAAACTAGTGACTTGCGAGCAAGTTATCCAAGCTATGAAATCCTCTGGAAAAATGGAAGATGATCACTATAGGAAATGCTATTATCACTTTGGTTTTGGTCACCAAATTTTTATCGGTCCTTTAGCAAGTAATAATGCCTACAAATGGCAACAAAGAATTCTGCTCTTTACCCAAATGATTTTGCTCATTCCCAAAGTAAATGACCAAAATACCCTTACGCATGTTAATTCACGTAGCATGAGTTAACTCACGCTAGTTAAAAACTTCAACAATGGATATATAACTCGTCTGAAATATAAAAAAGTGGATATGTGATTTGAGACTAAATAAAAGTGGATATGAATAATAAAGATATGTGATTTGTGCTGTCCACACAAATAAATGCATTGTGTTGTCCATGCTTTTATATGTGTTTTGTCTACAAGAAGCCACGTGTTATTGAACATTTAGAATTGTTGCAGCACGTGGAAAAAGGTTATTTACTAGTATAGAGGGAATTAGTTGCAGCACTTGCTTTAACACTTGTGCTAACTAATAATAAGACGAAGGCACTATAATTGTTGCAGCACTTGAATAGTTTGCTAAATATTGGAATTTCAGTGCCTGTTCATATAGAAAATCAGAAAGGAAACCAGCGTGAGTTAACTCACGCTGGGGTTCAGTGTATTTTTTTTTGCGTGACTTAAGTCACGCAGCGTGAGTTAACTCGCGCAAAAATTACACTAGCGTGAGTTAACATGCGTAGGGGTATTTTGGTCATTTACTTTGAGAATGAGGAAAATCGTTTGGGTAAAGAGCAGAATTCGGTAACAAAAACCTCCCTTATATAGTTATGAAGGATATGAAGTCTGGGAAATGGAGGCACATTCAATAAGAATCTTCAGATTTACCACATCAAAAAGAATATTACAATAGCATTAAATATCGAGAACAAATATGTTGTCGGACACCGTATAAATATACAGTTTCGTGTTTTTATTTATTTTCTCTCTTTCAATCATGTCGACAGTTGAGCATGTTTTTATACCACATCAATATGATGATGGATTTGTTAAGTTCAAATAACAATACTCTATTACAAACAAGGTTGAACATGTTGCAGGCCTTCACACACTTTTCAAGAACATTTGTACACATGGTAGCTTTGTTTATATGATAATCAAACCATTAGACCCCTATAGAAAAAAAAATTATATAACCACTAAAAATTATGTTCCTTTCATCTTCAAATATGGAAATACCTGTAATGTGAGCTATCAAATGAAGAAATCACTCAACATTAAGTTCAATTCTTGTTGATCAAAGCATAAGCATCACTGTATATAGCCACAGCATTTGAGAAGACAGCCAACACTATCATAAGGAAAGCCAAAATCTTGTCTGATTTAGTTGCTATGTTGTATTGGTCCCTGTATGAAAATAAAATGCTTAATAATTACTGTTGCATTAATTAATCATCAGCTAAAGCATGAAATTAAACCTTTTATATAACCACTTAAGGGGAAGATAAGTATATTAGAACTCTGATACCATTACAAACAATAAAAGTAAAACTACCTCAGAGTGATTGCAGCTGGAAATACGAATCCTACACAAACAGCACCTGTTGCCCCAGTGAACTGGAAAATAACCCAAATGCTAGGTATGAAATTTGCTCCGAGGAAGATAATGACAACAAGGGAAATAGTAATCGATGCAAATCTGAAGTTATCAACAACCAAAGGCCTTCTTGATGAGGAAAATATAAGACCATCTACGTTGAGCCTCAATGCATAAAAAATTACAGGAAATACAAGCACAAGATGTGCAGCATAGCTCAGACGAACAGCATCATTGAGCGCAGAACCGAAGGGAATTCCGAGATCAGTATCAAAATTGGCAAGCACGTCATCAAAAGTTCCTTCACCAAATAGAAGGAACCCAAAAAAGCTTGTCAGTAAGTACACTGAAGAACATAGAGTAAGGGAAGTTTGCACAACCCTGCGCATCCGTGAGGAATCCTCCAGTTCATTATCTATGCTATGAACTGCAAATTAAGAGCACACAAATACAACTCCATCAAGCTACCAAGCGTAAACTACAAAATGTATATCATTGGATTTTGGATTAAAAAATATTAGTGTTTTCATTTCTGAATAATGGTGTACAACCATAAATTAACCAAAATATTCTTGATTTTAATTTTTTTTAGCTCATAAAAGATTGATAGTCTTGGTTTCTTTTCAAATAAGTTGGACATGGAATGAGACTATGCTTATAAGCTTTGTAGCACCGACCCTTCTAATTGAAGGCGTCTCCGGTGTCTAATATGCATGTGATAACATTTAATTTTGTTATTTCTAAAATGATTACCGATGTGATGTGTCAGTGTCGTGTCCAGTGTCTGTCTCAATGCTTCATAGATCATGAGAAATAAATACATTAAAACAGCGCAACGAGGTTCTCAGGAAAGGTTTCAAAGATTTTCTTACCATTGAAGTGACAAATGTAGGCAGTCATCAGCACAGGAGCTACAGTGAATAGATCAAAAACAGAATCAACATCAGTAATGATCGGGAAGAGTCTGGGAATCCCAATGCCCCCGCTAATAATCTTGATAATTGAGATCCCCACGGCTATGATAAGGAAAACAACCGCTAATCCAACTGACAGTGCAGACGTGAATCTCAATGAATCTGCAACAACCACAGAGAATGCAGCTAAATTTTTCGTAGAAGTGTTGCATGGACACAGTTGAGCACCGGTACAAAAACATAAACAGTCGGTTTAAAATAAAAAACAACAGAAACCAAGTCTTATCCCACTCAGTGGGGTCGGCTACGTGGATCAAATTATGCTATAACGTAAACCATATTTCGATCCAACTCATTAAAATGAAAACCATTTTCTAACCCAGTAAAGCAAAAATGTGAAAGGGGGTGAAGTAGCGCAGTCTAATTCATTAGGAAACAAACAAAACAAATTAGTAACAAAAAATTTTCATAGATAGACCAATTTGTTCAATTTAACATTGTCGTCAAATATATGGCCGTTTCAGTAATAATTTGTTTAATAAGTGACTCCTAACTATATGCTTCGATTTTCAACCAATTAATACAAGAAAAGCAAAACGACTCACCAATCCGCTTAAAGCTGACAAAAGGTGCAAACACAGCAAGTGTTGCAAAAACAAGAACAAATGTACGCCCGGTCCACCAATGGACACCAAACCATCCTTCAAGTATACCGGGATGGTGAATTCCACTTGAAGTTGTTCCTGAAATCACATCACCTACAAATATGAACAAAACAAAACTGAATCAGACAAAACCAAATCGGATGATAACAGTAAAAGTCCATCCATATAATTTTAAAGCACTAGAATTAAGAATATGGTCTCACCAATAATGATCATGTAAACAATCAGCATGCCAGTGTTACCAATTACAATACATATTTCCACCGATACTTTTCCATATTTCCCAAAGGCATCCCCCATAAGACTTCCATAGGAAGAAAGATTCCCTGCCCTCGAAAACCTGATCACGAACTCAATTGACTTCTCTGTTAGTAATGCTGTGAGGATTATGGCAAGAAGACCAGGCACCATCCCCAACTTTTTGACACAAGCAGGCAAGCCCATGATCCCGGCACCAATGATTGTGGTTGACAAATTGAAAACGGCTCCAGAAAATGAAGCTCCATTAAATTCATGATAATCAACATTTGTTTCTTGTGCCTTAGGTAACAAAGCTGCATTTCCATCAACAACTTCCTTATTCTTCCTTGTTTTCCTATTCTCTACAAGAGTTTCAATTGTCATTTTCAGCTTTCAAGTTTCTCTTTCTCTCCTTCCTTCATAAAAAAGTCTTCTCCCTCTGATCATAATTCAGAACCCAAATATCAATAACAAAATAAGAACTTAATCAAACAAATATAGAAATATTGAGTTCAAGAAATCTTACAAAAATGCAACTGAAAAACAAAACAAAGGCATGATAATTTGAAGCAAGAGAAAGATGGAGACTAATATGTTTCAATAATCATTTATTAAAGTGATATTAATGATGTCTCCGTGAGCTGGTAGGGACATGCATTATGCAGGGGTCGGGGTTCGAACCCCGGACACCCCACTTATTCACCTTGAAAATGGTGAATTATAGCCACTAGGCTACTTGACAAAAAAAAAGTGATATTAATGATCATTTTACAAATATCTTTCATCGGTTATAAGGTCAGACTCTTACCATTACCACTGAGTTGACACCTCATGGACGACAAATACTAATTACAGACAGTAATGCAATTCTCTTCTTTTTGTTGGTTCGTACGACCTATCTAAACTGGAAATGCCGATGTTGTTAAATTGGACACCTTCATTCGAGTTCTATCTTAAGACCTTGCAGTTGTGTGTGAGTTTGTTTGCCATTTTATCTATTTAAAAAAGCAGAGTGCAAGAAACACATATATTAAAAGTATGGATTGAAATTGAAAGTCATGAAGAATAAAAAAAAAAAGGGTGCATAGTATAATATTCACCAAAGATTTGCGTGAATAATATACCAATATCCATCACGTTTCAAGTTTAATTATTAAAATGTAGGTCATTTTCAATGATTTGATTGCAAAGTCAACAAAATGCAACTATAATTAAAAATTTAAAATGTTAAAGAATAGAAGCATTTTAATAAATACTCCCTCTACCCCTTTTTATAAGAATAGTGTTTTACAAGAATTACGTATTAAAAAAAAAATTTGGAACAATAAATTTGTTTGAAATGTGTCTGACTAGTACTAAATTACCCATGTTGAGTCGATGTATTTATGATTGTTTAATATCAACCCTACTTTTATTGCAACCGTATTGTGATTCTTCTATGCATACTTGTTAGCCTAACCCCAATTGCAGAAAAAGTTGCATATAGTCCCTGAAGAATTTAATGACATTCACATTTTCATTTTTTTTTTTTTGACAAACACATTTTCAATGTCTACTCTCTCTCGCATATACTTTAATTTTGAAATTTGATAACCGTCCTCCACTTCTATCCGTTCAAGAGATGAGATATTTATACATGTTGAGATATATGTAGATATTGCAGGGATATCACTTGGTGACATTGTGGTTGATGATATTGGCCTGGCCAACAACAATGTCACAAGTGTATAAACAAACAAAAAAAAAACTTGTGAAAGAGAGAAGAAAACCACTTGTGACATTGTGATTGGCCAATGTCACCAACCATTGCGGTTACCACGTATAAATAGAAAACTTCTAGACCGTTTTCACAAACACAACACCCACTTTTGAAATCCAAAATACACACACAAGTAACCGAAACTTCAAAAAACAAAAACCTTTGTGTCACTCAAAATATGTCTGAATTGGTTTTGAAAGCAAAACTGAAAGAACTCGAATCAATTCTCACTGAAGGAATACTACGTGATCCACATTCACAAGAAGAAATAGAACAAAAATTTGCATTCATGTCAAACCTTATACATGCTGAATTTCAATCATCTGACCCATCATCAAATCCACATTTGAACCAATGTTACCAAAGGTTCAAATCATTGAAGAATTCTTTTAATGATAGAGACAAGGATTCCATTTCACATTTTACAACATTTTCGAATCCGGAATTCGATAAAGATTCTATATCCAATTCTAATTCTACATCTTCTTTCAACGAGTCTTGTTTGAATGATGAGACACTTGATGAGAATGGTATGATTGTTGGTGAGAAGGCTATTGAGAAATTTAGACGAAATGGGGTGGGGAAAATTGGTGAAAAGAGCAATGTTGGTGATGGGAAAATTGGAACATTTTATTTTCAAGATGCTGAGGATTCTTTTGAAGATTTTGGTGTGGAAAAGGAAGTTGTGGAAATTGAATCTTGTTTAAAAGAAAAGGAAAACAAGTATAGGAAATTGAAAAGAGAAGGAAGAGGAAAAAGTGGATTTGGGAAGAATTGTTGTGCATTGGTTAGTGGAGTTTGCATTGGCATGATTTTGATGGGGTTTATTATGGTGAATCTTTCTGGTTGTTTTGAATATGGGGAACAAACAAGTTTTCTTATTCCAACATAGGAGGAAAGTATTGGTTAACTTTGCATTTCAATATCTATTGTATAGTTTTTATGTACTTCTATGCTTTTTGCATTTCTTGTTGTAGTTATATGATTTGATTTGTAATTTGGATTTAAAATTAAAGTATATGTATAAATAATGTGTGAAAATTAAAAGTCCATACATATTCAAGATTCAAGAATGGTTCAACTGGAAGAACAAAAGCTGAATTGCATACCATAGGAAAATTATTAAAACTGCGAAGCAACTGAGAGTTCAGCTTACAGAAACATTTCAATGGATTCAGTACATACATCTTCGAAACAAAAAGATTAGCATTTTTTAGTCAAACAAGTGAATAACAATCTGTATAAGCTAATATGTAACTAGAGATCCAAGTCATATATCAAAATGAAAACACAAGTGCGCTGGCAGTAGAAAGTTCATGTTTTCAAACCCTAAAAAAAACCATGACAATGGAGATTACTATCTCCTACTTCATTCCTTTTTTTTTTTTTATCATAATCTAGGCACAAATCATCCACTCCATCAACCCCAAGATTAATGTCACTTTGTTGATCTTCGTCCGTTCATAATAAATGCCCTTCCTCCTCCTCCTCCTTTTCATCCCCCTCTTCATCTTCCTCTTCCTCTTCCTCTTCCTCTATATCTCCTGACCTATAATTTAAAAATATCCATTAGACTAGAAGTGAACCAACAATACACAACATAAAATAAAAACACAAACGGAAAAAATGAATGCATAATGATAATGGAAAGTCCATCCATATTCGTAAGTAAACAAAGAAAGAAATTAGCTTCAACCATGAAGCCACAAATCAAAGCCTGTACCAATGGGCACAACTATATGGCTTAAAAGACACAGATAGTTGAGCCCTAAATATCGTTTTAGGATCACTTCATCTATTCAACTTAAATGATTTTTCTTGTTCTGATCTATTTACTGAACAACATGTGCAATGAACCTGTACAAGTCTCCCAATTGCTAATCAACCTCTTTCTAGGATCCCACCTTCAACTTTGTTTTATAAAGGGCAAGTCCAAATCAATGTGAGTTTCACCTGTGTTTAACTTTTTTCTGTAAAATGCAGACAAGAGTTTTGAACAAATTCGTTTTTGAGAATCATCTTCTAGCCTATATTTATTATAAAATCAAAACAAATTTATTTAATCCAGTAGATTTCTAAACCGATAACAATGATCAATAAATAACCATTCTCCAGTATAATCAACCCAAGCTATCATATGAAATATTTACACATGTTATTATAACATGCCAAAGATTTTAAAATAAGATACATAAATTACCATAGATTCAAACAGTTGAAAATGATAGAAGAGAACTTACTTCCAATGAGTCGAAACCAAGCTTTCAATGTAATCAATGGCAGAGAACCAACTTATTTTGTTGGAAATTCCAATTCTCTCTACTCTCTTATCTCTCCGGTTATAGATAATTACTCTTTTGTCTTTATCATTTGTCAATATCAATGTATCTCCATTCTTCGAAAGGTACAAAGGTAACAATGGAGTATCACATGTCATGTAGCCAAGTAAATCCCAGTCGTCTTTGATCGGAATGTTATGCATTTGAAGATTAACATATTCAAATCTAAATAACTGAGTCCAAGACTCTTGGACTCCAAACTCCTTCATCTGCCATATAACAAATTCGGTTCTCTTGAAATCATGTGAAAAGCAAAGACAATCCATCAGAACCCGAAGAGATGGCTCAACGCATGGCACCTCATTAAAATCCTTTGGAAGCAAAAGCCGGTTGTATGTCTCCGTTGAAAGATCAAGAGAAGCAATCACAAATTGCTCAACGTGAGGAATTGAAGCTTGAACTATTTCTCCATCAGAAAGTCCAACATAGTCACCGTGAATAGCTAGCCAGTTAACCGTTCCACTCAAATGCACACCATCATTCCCGATAAGAGGAACCAAAGGAAAACTTTGAATCTCTCTCCAACAAAAATCACCCAAACTGAAAACCCTCACCTTGCTTCTCCATAAACCTTCGAACTCGGTCTCTTTCTCTTCATTACTTTCTGTATTAAGTGCCACTACCTTGTATGTTCCAGTTAAATAATCACAACCGAAACTGAACTTGAAAGGGCCCAATAAAGACTTATAGTCCCAAAACAAACCTAATTCGTCAGACATTGTCCTCGTTGCAGGATTCCATAAACAGAACCAGTACTTTGTGTGTATGCCAAAGATAAAATCGAAAAGCAAACAGAGCAATCCGTTGCATGAGCCAACGACCTGCCAACTTTCTTCTTTCGAATTGTGGCAAGTATCACCGGCAATACTGACTGACACATTCTCGAGTAAACGATGCACAGGTAAGGATACGACATGCTTTACAGGGTGATTTCGAGTTGATGTGAGTATGAAGTGAGGGTTTTGTGATGACTTCTTAAGGTGCATTTCGGTGAAAGTTGGATTGGAGATGAGAGTGTTCCATGACTTGTTCACACACTTGAATCGTGCAATGGTTTTCACGCTAAGGAACAATAGGATTTCGACGATGAGTTCGTCAGGAATCAACACCGGCGTGAATGGCGGGTTGGACTGACATTGATTCTTAATCGGACGGATATCCATCGGAGCAATGATGTTGAAAACCTGAAACCCTAACACCAAGAGAGAATCTAAAATGAATGTAAAGTTGAAGATATGCAAATAAATTGTGGTTAATAATGATAGCGAAAAACTGTGGTATTAAACCATTAGCATGAATCAGGGCATCAAAATTGAAGGAAAAAAATAAAGTAATAGAAACAAAACAGTTGGTAGCAAAATGGTTGATACTTGTTAAGACAGTGATTTTGATATACATATCAATCAAGTATGGGGGAGTGAAAACCATCAAAATTAAAATTTATGCTCAAACAAAACAGTATCATGATCAATAGTGATTGTGAAGACCCTAAACAAATACAAACAGTTCAATAGTAGAAAGCATGAATCTTGGCATCAAAGATGCAAAGTAAAATTGTAATTGAAAACAAAATTTCGAACAATGAATATTGAATTTTTATCATTTAAAATCTCGAAAAATGAATATCTAAGTTACTGAATGCCAAAATTTCTCTTTTAACTTATAACAAGTAAGTTTGAAATAATTTATACTAATATTTAGTAAGTTTTCAAAAAATCATCTTTAGAAATACAAAGAAAAAGTCTTTTTTTTTAAAAATATATAACAAACGGACCCTAAGTAAGTCACTATGAACTAGAGAAGCCCTCTTAGACTACTACAATATTAAATGAGTCACATTTAAGCATCATTCTCCTCAATATAAAAAATTGTGAAGATAACACGATTTAGGGTCTATTTAGATTGACTTATTCGAGCTTATCTACTAGCATAACCATTTGTGACATTGTTTGAGAGCATTTATGAAAACAAGGCCTCTCAGCTCCACATTTTTCAAGTAAGCTTTATCAAATGAACAATTTGACTCTGGCTCTGTTTGGTAAAAAATAGTAGATAACTGATAAGCTAGCTTACAGAGGATGAAATTATAGCAAATGACTAATAGCTTAATGAGATAAATAGTGATAAGCTATAAGCTACTCGAATTACCTTATAAAAAAACTGATGTAACCTCAAGCTCGTGTAAAAATGATAGTTATCATACAAGCTTATAAGCTATAAGCCATAGACTCAAATTTATATCTTACAAAACAGACTCATTATAAGCTGCAAATAAAGTGATTATCCAAACAAGGACTTAAAACTATTTGGATAATTTCAAAGTAGATTTGATAAGCACTAATGTAACAAAGAAATAACAAAAACAAAACTCACAATGATTCAATTGCACGAAATCTGCAAGGAGAAGGAGAATGAAGCGAATCTGAATATCAATGTATCGTATCGTCACTTTAAAGTTGAAAACAACAAAATCGCTTCTCTTTATAATCGATTCCTCTTCACAACAACTGAACAAGAATGAGGAAAATGAGATGAAGGCAGGGTTTAAGAAGTATAATAACAGTACGGCTAGGGTTGAAATGGAACCAGCAGAAGAAAACAAACAAAAATGAATTTAAAAGATTTTATCTTTTTCTTATAATATTATGAATTTTTCTTCAAAATTTTATTCAAAAATATGAATTCTACAAAGGAGCAAAAGAGAAGATAGAAAACTATTCACATTATAACAAACTCAATAAATGCTATCGTAGACTTAAAACATTTTTATAGGAAACTTGTTTAAGAGAGTAACTTAAATAATGAAAAATATAACCCAAATCCTTTATCTATAGTATTATTTTTTTTCTTCATGTTATTGAAAAAATATAATACTATAATATAGGTATAGATAGGTTCCTTAGAACAAAAGTATAGATTATACCACAGCATTTTGTTTTACTTATCCAATGTATAACGAGCAATCATAATAGTCTTTGAATGTATCAAAAATTTAAATTAGTCTTTAATTATGTTTTTTTTATCAAAACAATTTATTACGTTAAAAAATTGTCATATCAGTCTCTCAATATACTTACTTATTGTCTTATTAATCCTTATAAATATTTATTTATTATCATATCAGTTCCTATAAGACGAGAGTTATTATCAACATTGAGGGACTATTTAATGTCATGAGCTATTTTAACTAACGGAATACACAATCAGAGACTATTTTAGAATTTTGATACATTAAGGATTATTGTGACTATTCGTTAAACATTCAATGATCAAAATGCTTACTGCTCATTTGCTTATTAGATTGTGTGTTTATTGCTATTTTTAATTTATTATAAGTTTGTCATTCATGTGTTTGATGAAATGTCCTTCAATTGTCATTGGAGCAGAGGTTTATTGTAATTATCATCAGATTCAACATTCTCCAATCAAAAATAATAATATCAAATTCGACATTCTATCATAATTACAAACAATTTGTCAATAGAACGATATTTTAAAGACCACCTATAATCGGAAATATGTGAACACAGAATTTTTATTTTTTTCCCAGAGGATTGATGCAAAAGATTGTGATCCTTTCACACTTGTCCTCTACAAGGAAGTTATGGTTCCTGATGCAATTGTGTCCTTTGAAGTTCATAAAAAATTGTAATTCCAGTCACGTGCCCAACGTGTCATCACCAAACAAATCTTATATTAAATCATATGGCTGCCCTGGTCTTGTGAACTCCCATCTCATGTTGGTGGTGTGGCATGGGTGGTTTGGATCAGTTTTGATCAAACATGTTAGTCAATCCAATCAAATTTCATCGGTATAGGTTGAGTCCAAAATTTATATTTATTATGTATCATCAACATTTTCTCCTTTCTATGTAAAAATTTAAATAATGCATACAAATGCCAACAAATACCTCCCTTACAGTTATAAAGGATAAGAAGTATGAGAAATGGAGGCATATTCAACATGAACCTCCACATTTATAACATTAAAGATCATACTACAAGAGAATTTAATATTGACAACAAATATGTTGTCGGACACTGTACAAATTTACAATTTGGTATTTTTATTTATATTCTCTCGCTCAGTCATCTCGGCAGTTGAGTTGAGCGTGTTTTTACACCACATCCATATTTGTGATGTTCAAATAACCCTACTCTATTATAAACAAGGTTGAACATGTTCCAGGCCTTCACACACTTTTGAAAATATCTGTACACATGGTAGCTATGTTCCTTTCATCTGAAAGTTTGGAAATATATGTACTGTAATCTATCAAATCAAGAAATCACTCACATTATGCTTTCTTCTCGTTGATCAAAGCATAAGCATCACTGTATATCGCCACAGCATTTGACAAAACTGCCAGCACTATCATAAGGACGGCCAGAATCGTATCTGTTTTAGTTGCTATGTTGTATCGATCCCTGTAGGAAAAGAAAATGCTTAACGATAACTTTTGAGTTGATTAATAATATTTACAGAACTAAATGAATTCAGTGACCAAACTCACCTCAGAGCGATTGCAGCTGGAAATATGAATGCTATACAAACAGCACCTGTTGCTCCAGTGAACTGGAAAATAACCCAAATATTCGGTATGAAATTTGCTCCGAGGAAGATAATGACAACAAGGGCAATAGTGACTGATGCAAATCTGAAGTTATCAACAACCAAAGGCCTTGTTGATGAGGAAAATATCAGACCATCTACGTTGAGTCTCAATGCGTAGAAAATTACAGGAAATACAAGCACAAGATGCGCAGCATAGCTCAAACGAACAGCATCATTGAGCACAGAACCAAAGGGAATTCCAAGATCAGTGTCAAAATTGGCAAGCACATCATCAAGAGTTCCTTCACCAAATAGAAGGAACCCAAAGAAGCTTGTCAGTAAGTACACTGAAGAACATAGAGTAAGGGAAGTACGCACAACCCCACGTATCCGTGAGGAATCCTCCAGTTCATTCTCTATGCTTTGAACTGAAAACAAAGAGCACACAATGTAATCACCATATGATAAATTTATGAAGCAAACAAGTCGATCTATTTAGCTAACTGTATTGATGTCATCAGTCATCCTCCCACATAACTGAAACTTTTGCAATAGTTGCCGATGTTTATTAGTACGTGGAATCAGCTTGTGGATTATACAACCACATCAAGCAACCAAGACTAAACCACAAAATGTATACTATCAATCGTCGTGTTGGTAACATAGAATGAACAACCAAGTATATAAAAACACTTCCTTAGTGTCCTGTGTTTTGACTAATGATGCAAAACCAAAATAATCTGAAAATCAATTTTTAGCTCATAAAAAATTGACACACATGGTTACTTTTCAGATTAGTTGGACATAGAATGAGGCGATGCTTATGGAATAAGTAGTCAGAAGACCTTAATATTCTTCATGCAAATCTATAGCCAACTTACAATTATACAAGTCTATTGAGAGTAATAAAAACATTAAGAGAAAGGTTTCAAACTATTCGATACCATTGTAGTGACATACGTAGGCTGTCATCAGCACAGGAACTACAGTGAATAGATCGAAAACCGAAGCTAAATCAGTAATGATTGGGAAGAGTCTAGGCATCCCAATGCCGCCACTTATAATCTTGATAATTGAGATCCCCACGGCAATGATAAGGAAAACAACTGCTAATCCAATTGACAATGCAGACGTGAATCTCAATGAATCTGCAATAACCACAGAGAATGCAGCTAAATTTGTCATAAAAGTGTTACATGGACACAAACCAAATAACTTTGCAACAAAACTTGATTTCATAGATAGACCAATTTGTACTTGAGTGAAAAAAGTGAGTATCAGTCACATAATCATGTGTACCAAATAAGCATCAATTCCAAATAACCATGTGTACCAACTAGTTGTTTATTGATCTTGTTTACCATTTTTTTTAGTTTACAAACGATGAAATGGAAACTTTCATCCATACCATAACCGTCCAGCGTTTGAGTCATCTTCCTAACATGGTCGTCTAATCTATAGCCGTTTCGGTAAATGACACAACTATATGTTTCTATATTCAAACTGATTAATACAAGAAAAGAAAAATCACTCACCAATCCGCTTAAAGCTGACCAAAGGTGCAAACACAGCAAATGTTGCGAAAGTAAGAACAAATAAACGGCCAGTCCACCAATGGACACCAAACCATCCTTCAAGGACACCAGCATGGTGAATTCCACTTGAAGTTGTTCCAGAAATCACATCACCTATAAATACAAACAAAAACAAAATTGAATTGTACAACCTTAAGTTCAACTAAAACCAAAACTAATGATAACAGTAAAAGTCTAGACTTAAGAATATGGTCTCACCAATAATGATCATGTAAACGATCAAAGTACCAATGGTACTTAAAACACTTATCTCCAACGATGCTTTTCCGTATTTCCCAAAGGTATCTCCCATAAGATTTCCATAGGAAGAAAGTTTCCCTGCCCTAGAAAACCTGATTATGAAATCAATTGACTTCTCTGTCAATAAAGCTGTTAGGACTATGATAATAAGACCAGGCACCATCCCCAACTTTTTCACACATGCAGGCAATCCCATAATTCCAGCACCAATAATTGTGGTTGATAAGTTGAAAACAGCACCAGAAAATGAAGCTCCATTAAATTCATCAAACTTAACATCACTTTCTTGTGTCTTAGGTAACAAAGATGCATTTTCATCAATAACTGTCTTGTTCTTTCTTGATGTTTTCTTCTCCGTATCAGGTACATGAATTCCACTAGTCATTTTCACTTTTCATGCAGTATCCTTTTTTATTTTTTGAAAATTTCAAAAACAAAATAAACCCGTTTTTCAGCTTGAAAAATATATTCAAAAAAACTTTATAGCAACCTTTGATACACATTAAAGGTCAATAAAAGCAAATACTGTATTAGAAGCCAATGAAAGCAGATATTATATTAGAAGCAAGAGAAAATGAGTGGTGGTGATGAAAGAAGACAAAAGACTATAATTTGTTGTTATCATTGGTTGGTGTGAGTCAATTAAATATAATAAAAAAAGAAATGCGCATGAATTGTAGTTCAATTATGCAATGAAATGTTTTATACCTGGTCGTTTAAGGTCTGTGCACGATTATTAAGGAAATGATTAATTACGTTGATTTCAATAATAAAATTAATATAATTTACTAAAACACTTTTATTAATTGTAGTTAAGTTGGATGAAATTCAATAAATAAATGTATAATAATGAAAAAAAAGTAATAAATACTGCATTGATATTCTATAGTGACAATTATTTTCAGAAAAATAGAAAATGTTAAAAAGACAATTATCGTGAGACGGAGGAAATATTTAAGAGAGAAAGTAGACAAAAAGACAAGTTTTTTTTATTGCGTAAACCAGACACCACCCACGCACAACTGCTCAAACTAGTCTCGCTTGAACCGAGTAAATCCGTAATAAATGACAAAATTTAGTTAAAAGATAGCAGTTTGGGTGGTTGCATTTTTTATTTTCACTGAATTTTGAATTAGAAAGTAAATAATATAAATAAAGTATATAAAAAAATTTATACAACGATGTAGCTTATGCTTATCTAGTTTAATGTAGAGAAATATATTTGACTTTTTTAATATTTCTAAAACACAAAGGTCAGAATCACATATGTCACACTGGTTGTTTATATTTCATTATATAAAGATTTTATAAAGGAAATATTATGTGGTCCTTTGAACATATTTTAATTGACACGGAAGTTGTTGTATACGGTGGTTGGAGGTTTGAATTCAGAATTTCCTACCTATTTATTTTAAAGAGTAAATTTTTAACCGCTATGCTATTTGATAATGAAAAAAAAATCATGCAAATTACTTTGTTATCCAAACCATCAATTATCACTACATGACGACGTAAATGGCAAAGTGTTGTATTTATTTAAAATGAAAAATTAGAAAATGAAATACATTACTTTTTATTGAGAAAAATACATACTTATTTTATATAAAAGTGAATTATAAGATAAAAGTTGGTTTTTTAAATTAATTTAACTTACTAAACTATTCAAAGTGAATTAATTAAGTAATATAAAATAATTGTATGTTGATTGTTTAATTAAGGACACTTAAGTCTTTTCAACTATAATTACAATTTTCTTATCACTTTTTTTAAATAGATGAAATGACAACATCCATCAAAAACTCACAAACGAGGAGAAGTTGGAATTCAAACCTCGGTAACGGCGTCCGACCTGTTAATTTTAGCATTTTTGCGAACTCTCTTCTCACTTTCTATTCACTTTTATTTCTCTTCTCACTTTCTATTCACTTCTATTTCTCCTCTCCTCTTTCTCTTATATCACACTTTTTGTCAAAATTACTACATTTTCGCATATTTCTCTCTTCTCAACCTCTTCTTACAACCAATCAATGAAAACATATATAATTGTGCCATACTATGATGAAGAGCATCAAAAGTTATATTACAAGGAAAATTTAGAAATCAGTCTATTAACAATCCACACATGTTCAAATCCATAATTCAGTTTATTTGTCTTGCCCAAAACTGCTTGAACTTGACCATTCTTTCACAACCACCTGCACGTCCCTGTAGTCCTTTAGCCAGTAATAATGAATAAAATTGCCAGCAAATGTTTCTCTTACATTTAGGGTGTGTTTAGATGGAGGGTTTAGGAGGGGAAGGCAGGGGAGGGTTTAGATTTCATTTTTAAATTACGGACACTATAAAATATTTTTTGAAGAGTTAACATATTAACATGATAAATGATCATATAATACTTCAATCACACTTAATTTATTTTAGAGAAACATGTTATATAGTCCGTAATTTAAAAAAGAAAAACAAACCCTCCCCTCCCTTCCCCTCCTAAACCCTCAATCCAAACACACCCTTAAAGAGAGGAAGATGAGACCAAGAATATAGGATGCTTTTGCATGTTACAAAGGAAATATGATATTCTGGCAACAAATATGTAGTCGGACTTGGATAAATATACCATTGCGTTTTTCATTTATTTTTAATCATGTCGACAGTTGAGTTGAGTGTGTTTTCATACCATGTCCGTATACAACTTCAGATTTTTGATGTTCAAATAACTCTACTCTGTTATAATCAAGGTTGCACATGTTGCAGGCCTTCACACAGTTTTGAAGAATATATGCACACATGGTAGCTTTGTTTATATTAATCAACCTATCAGACCCTCACAAAAAATTAATTTTATACAACCATCAAAATTTATGTTCCTTTCATCTGAAAGTTTGGAGATGTATGTACTGTGAGCCATAAAATCAAGGAATCACTCACATTAAGTTTCCTTCTTGTTGATCAAAGCAGAAGCATCGCTGTAAATAGCCACAGCATTTGACAAAACCGCCATCACTATCATAAGGACAGAGAGAATCTTGTCTTTTTTAGTTGCTATGTTGTATCGATCCCTGTCGCAAAACAAAATGTTTAATGATAACTGTTGAGTTGATTAATCATGTACATAGCATAAACAAAAAGCTGTCTATAAAACTACTTAACAGAATGATAAGTATCTTAGAATTCTTGAAATAAAATATTGGGGGGCCATCCTCCTGAAAGAGAAAAAGGACTCTGATAGGTATTTTCCTTAGGGTTTTCTCTCTGCCTTCTATGCTGCTACCATATGTCAATGGCCATCTCAATGTCGTAGGAAACTTTGTCTAAGGGGTGTGCAAGGTTTTAACCAATGTTGCGGCTTGATGCGTAACATGGTACAAGGCAACTATCACCATTTTTCTGCAGTTTTTCTATATCATGGATTCTGATAATTAGAAATCCTGTTAGTATATAGTATATAGTATATACCAAATAAAGTAGGTTAATGCCATTTTTCATGGGTGCTTATTTCGGCTCCATGCAAGTCAAAGAACAAAATCCTATAATGAAGTAAATCAATCAAATTTTTATTTCTATTCAGAGTCGTATTTTGATTTGATACAAAACTAAATCCATTCGATGCAAATCTTTATTGTATATCTATATCTATATCTATATTGGACATGAATCTCATGTTGAATCCGATTCATTATGATGAGTCCTGATTCATTAGAATGAATCACTACCTAAACTCAGAATAGCCAGCCACTGCTTTTCTGTCAACTTTGTATTAACAGCCACTTTTTAATCATTGGATTTATGAGTTGAATCTTATTTTGAGATTACTAGATGAAATATTAGTTTATAGGTTTGCTATGTTGCTTGTATTTACTTAAAATGTCATATTTTTATTGGTAATGTATCTTATGATTCATAATAAGATCCATACATGATTCAGAAAATTGGTTTTCCTTGTGAATCTTGATTATATAACCATGTTACAATTTATTTTTTACTTCTCTTCCACTAAATATCTAAAGCAAACAGTAAAACCACCAAAAAATATAATACAGAACTAAATGAATTCAGTGACCAGGCTCACCTCAAAGTGATTGCAGCTGGAAATATGAATGCTATACAAACAGCACCTGTTGCACCAGAGAACTGGAAAATAACCCAGATGCTAGGTATGAAATTTGCTCCGAGGAAGATAGTGCCAACAAGGGCAATAGTAATTGATGCAAATCGGAAGTTATCAACAATCAAAGGCCTCCTTGATGAGGAAAATATGAGACCATCTATGTTGACCCTCAATGCATAGAAAACTACAGGAAATACAAGCACAAGATGCGCAACATAGCTAAAACGAACAGCATCATTAAGAGCAGAACCAAAAGGAATTCCAAAATCAGTATCAAAATTGGCAAGCACATCATCAAGGGTTCCTTCACCAAATAGAAGGAACCCAAAGAAGCTTGTCAGTACGTATACTGAAGAGCAAAGAGTAAGGGAAGTACGCACAACCCCACGCATTCGTGAGGAATCCTCCAGTTCATTATCAATGTTATGAACTGCAAATAAAAAAAAAACAAAAATTAATGCAACCACCATACAATACATCCATGAAGTAAACAAATATTAGTCTTCCTAGTTCCGACTAATGGTACACAACAAGAAATTAACTAAAATAATCTGAATTTCAATTTTTTTAGCTCATAAAATTATTTATTTTTTGATAAAAGACTAATGTAGTGCAAAGGCATCAATATCATTATAGCTTATAAAAAATTGACATGCATGGTTTCTTTTCAAACTAGTTGGAAATGGAATGAAGTGATGATTGTGGAATAAGTAGTCCGGTTATTAAGCAAAGGTTTCAAACAATTTCATACCATTGTAGTGACAGATATAAGCTGTCATCAGCACAGGAACTACAGTGAATAGATCAAAAACAGAATCTACATCAGTAATGACAGGGAAGAGTCTGGGCATCCCAATGCTTCCACTAATAATCTTGATAATTGAGATCCCCCCAGCAATGACAAGGAAAAGAACTGCTAATCCAATTGATAATGCAGATGTGAATCTCAATGAATCTGCAACAACCACGGAGAATGCAGCTAAACTTGTTACAGAAGTGTTACATGGACATAGTTGAGCACTGGCAGTGTACAGGTGCACCACAAAACATGTAAAACCAAGGTACAAAAACATAGAAAGTAAGTATTAAAATCATAATATAAATCTAATGTTCTACCTCACTTGGGCAAAAATATGAAAGCGGGTGAAGTAGCAATTTGTTTCATTTGGTAACAAACCAAACAATTTAGCAACAAAACTTGATTTTATACTAGACCAAGTTGCACTCGAGAGTTTAGAGTACTCATCCAACATAGGTTTTAGAGGATGAGCCTAACTATATCAGTGGTTAGACAACTACCATCCTCCTATCACATAACTTGAACATAACATTGGATAAAGGATTCAATTTGTTGGTATGAAAATGCAACATGTATGAAGTTTCAAAGCAATAGAATGTTGAATACCGAGTATATACATTTTAAATTTCCATTTTTTTTTTTAATTTGTTGGTATGGAATTGCAACATGTATGAAGTTTCAAAGTAATAGGTTATCAAACTTGTAATTGTTTGGTCATAAAAGATAGGATTCGCTTCCATATGATATCTTGTGACCATTTTTTTCAATTTACAAATAATGAAATGGAAACTTTCATCCATATCATCCAGTGTTTGAGTCATCTTCCTAGAACTGTCATCTAGTCTATGGTCATTGCAGTAATGCAAGAAAAGTACACTCACTCACCAATTCTCTTTAAGCTGACCAAAGGTCCAAACACAGCAAGTGTTGTAAAAACAACAACAAATGTGCGCCCAGTCCACCAATGGACACCAAACCATCCTTCAAGGATGCCAGGATGGTGAATTCCATTTGAAGTTGTCCCAGAAATCACATCACCTACAATACAAAGAAAACCAAACTGAATCATGCAACCTTAAGTTCTCGTCTAAACAGATCAATGGGTGAGTAATCAATTAAAACAGAAACTGGTCATAAAAGTAAAAGTCCAGACATACAAATTTTCAGTGCTAGACTTAAGAATAAGGTCTCACCAATAATGATCATGTAAACAATCAGAATACCAACGTTAGTGATTATAACACATATCTCTACCAGTGCTTTTCCGTATTTCCCAAAGGTATCTCCCATAAGACTTCCATAGGAAGAAAGATTCCCTGCCCTTGAAAACCTGATCATGAACTCAATTGCCTTCTCTGTCAATAATGCTGTCAGGACTATGGCAAGAAGACCAGGTACCATTCCCAACTTTTTGACGCAAGCAGGCAAGCCCATGATCCCAGCACCAATAACTGTGGTGGACAAATTGAAAACAGCCCCAGGAAATGAAGCTCCATTAAATTCATGAAAATCACCATCTGTTTCTGGTAACAAAGGTGCATTTTCATCAACAACTTCCTTTTTCTTCCTTGGTTTTGCATTAGCTACAAGAGCGTTAGGTGCAAGAGCTCCGGTTGTCATTTTCAGCTTTAAAATCTCTCTCTCTCTCTCTCTCTCTCTCTCTCTCTCTCTCTCTCTCTCTCTCTCTCTTTTTTTCTCCTCC
>Ga0228710_1000277_pt1 | contig 57085 bp, 34 predicted proteins | sample MedpolnodulmetaG_FD_177995 | JGI IMG/M metagenome (GOLD analysis project Ga0228710, IMG submission 177995) | Root nodule microbial communities from Medicago polymorpha collected in Santa Monica, California, United States - pink nodules | ecosystem: Host-associated > Plants > Roots > Nodule... | reverse complement strand
GCCACCATAACGAGTGAAATTTTACTTTTTCTACTAGTTGATCAATGTTGGCTTGGATGTTATTATATAGTATATTGTTATGTTCATTCCAAACCAACCAGACGCAAAGTAACCAAATAAGCTGAAGAAAGGATCGACGAGCCTTAAAGTGATCTGAAGAGTGAATGAATTGAGTGAAATGGTCATCGAAAGTAAGGATGGATTGCAATGTTGTAAAAATCCGATTGAATTCTTTCAAAAAAATATCCGTTTGAATGTCAATAATCATCCACTTGTTCCTTTAAAAAACAAGAATATCATTCTTCTTTTCTTAAAGGAAAGAATCATCCACTTGTAAGTAAGGTATTCCTTTAATATCGTCTCATTTTTTTTAAAGGATAATATCGTCTCATTGTATTTCCGCCATTCAAAATATACTGGGGATCAAAATTTAATAGAGCTAATAATATGCACGGACATGAAGTTGTTTTTTTTTTTTAGGGGGGACATGAAGTTGTTGTTTTGTGTTTTTAGAGGCAAATGAAATATATTATTAACACCGTAGGTTCTTTCTTTTCATTTTAAACATAGCCATCTCTTTTATTTTATCTAAAAAGCCATGCTAACCGGCCAAAAAAAAGAAATTATTATAATACTCCCTCCGTCTCATTATGTAAGCTCTCTTTGCATATTTCACATTTTTTTTAAAAAGTTGTCAATGTAATTAATGTGTCTGTTTTGTGTGTTAATATTACTAAATTGTCCTTTGTTTGTATGTGTATAAAATTTGATTTTTTATATTTCAAGATAAGGTAGTAGTATTAATTAGGGGTGTGTTTAGGAAAAATAAAAATAAATGCATGTAGTAATTTGAAAAAGAGTTTATATTTAGGGACAAAAATAAAGTCAAATAGGTGCTTGGATATAGGGACGGAGGGAGTAAAAAAAACATTTTTGACTTTTTTAGTATTAATTACACAGTTTTCAATGCAATAACTGTTACATATATTTTTTTTCTAACATCCTTAATCAGTTCCCCAGGACACCGATTAACATTTCCCTATTTAAAATCACTTTATTTTTCCCTCTAAAAGATAAAGGATCTAAATTCTCATGAATCCTTGTAGGGCACCTTATCCGTTGTCCACCCTTTCATTTGATTAAAAGTTTTTCTTCCGCAATGGAGAAGTTGTTCCATTGATTGAAGACATTAGTAAATGAACGTGCAAACAATGTTTAAAACTTTACTCTCTTTTTTTGTTGAAAAAACCTATATATGTTTTTGGTAAAAATAGAGAAAATTAACAAACAAAATGGATATATAGCGTTATTGGATTCTTTTATAAGGAGTTAATTGGGTTATTTTTTAGGATAGTTACCCGTGACTGCCAGGTGGGTATATTAAGTGGATAAGGTTGCAAACTTGTGTGGGGGAAGAAGACCCATATTGATTGGGATTGCACAAAGAAGACTGACTCATTCATAGCATAGGACATACTAACGGGAAACGTACGTAATTATCCGAGTCTCGGTAAATTTGACGATTGGTCGTTGTCTTACCATTGAATGAGTCTTACTACTAGGTCCCTCTACACCAAAAAATGCCCATCCTATACGTAAGGTATTGTATTTTTTTCCCTTTTAGATAAACCAATAAATTCGTTATTCGTCAGTACCAATTACCATTAATGATATGAAAGTTTGTTTTGGTAAAAAGAAACAAAAACTTTGTACTATAACGCTCTTATTAATTTCCCTCAAAAAAAAACAACGCTCTTATTAATGAAACCTTTGGAAATATTCATATTTGTAAGATGAGGAAGATTCATTTAATCCGCTCAAAGAAAGTAGATTCGTTTACTTAATTTGTCTTAACCTTAATTTGGGATTAATTCATACTATTGAAAGAAAGATTAAGAAACTGTAAAAAGAAAAGATTAGGAAAAGAGTTCGTTAATTAAATTGCTTAGTGCATGTAAATCTAGCGTGGAAAGATGTGGCGTGCCAAAAGTTATAAATCCTCTTATCCATTCGGCATTCACTCACACATGGAATATAGTTACTGTATTAAATTGTTCTGTAGGAAATTTGTACGATCTAGTCATACCATGATTGCAATTTTTCTTCTTATCTTAGGGGTAGTAAATGAATGAGGAGGGCCAATAATAATCAAAAGTTGTACTACAATCTACTCATACCCTGATTGCTTTTTTTCTTCTTATCTTAGGGGTAGTAAATGAAAGGAAGAGGGCCAATATTAATCAAAAGCAAATTGTAGGATTAAGGATTGTGCACAATCTTTAAAAAATATTAATTGTGTTTATTTTAATGGTAAAATTTGTACTACTAAAATACATGTATAATTATAGTTAATAGAGTAGTTAAATTGGATAAAATTAAATAAATAAAAGTATAATAGTGAAAAAAAATATTAAAAAGACAATTATTCTGATATGGAGAGAATAATAGGAATTGTACCCCAAAACTAAAAAAAAAATCAAACTACCTACCCATGAAAAAAAAAACTTCAAACCGCCCTATATCCAAAATAAATATCCAATTTACATACTTTCATATTCTCCTTTATATAGGGCCAACGCCACTGTACTCCTCAGATGGCACCATATGATGAAACAAAGACATTTTTTATATTTATTTTGGATGTAGGATAGATTGAAGTTTTTTTTTTCCATTACTGGGGTCGACAAGAAATAAATTCCCAAAACTCATTCAACACCATCAAATATATAAAAATTAAAAAAAAAAATGATTTGATGGATATTTTATGTAGAAGATACAATGAGATGAAAGATACAGAGAAAAAACGGGTTTATAAACCGCGTATCGAAATAAATGGTGTTCAAATACAAGGGTCTAATAATAATAATAATCAAAAGCAAGCAAAATTATTATTATTTTTTTGAACAAACTAAAATGGGATATATTAACAACAATGATTCACCCCGTATAAGGCGTGCAAAAGGCAAACCACCCAAGAGTATTTACAAGATCAAGGTGGCTGCAACAAGGAAACACCATCAAAACAGAAGCAAATTACAAGTGGACATCCATACAAAGAATGGGATTTTGCCACCAATCATGATAACTATAAGCAAAATTCACTTGTTTAGACTTTTAACCATAAGAAAGAATTTAATTTGACCTGTTCAACAAGGACGGAAGGAATAGTGACCGTATTTTGGAACACACGGTTGTTCCTTTCCTTCCATATCACTAAAACAGAAGCAAACCAAATTACTTTCATAAATGTATGAGTGAATCTAGGTAATCCCGCCATTGAAGTGAATTGAATAAAATGTTGTCTGATGTTACTAGGGGACACCGAAGAAATATGTAACCAGCGCCAAACATGATACCACTAAGATAAGATGGCTATATAATTAACGATCATTTCACACAAATTAATAAACTGTATAAATAAAAAAGATAAAATAATATTTTTACCAAATTACTCTTATCAAATGTCAAATAAGACTTAGTTAATTTTAAGGTCTAAAATATAAACAAAACTTAACTACTTTCGTCTTATTTAATTTTATTTTTTTTGGTACAAAAAAGAGGGCTATGCCCAAAGAAAATTAAGAAATTAAACGAACATTCCTAGGCATGCAAACCCCAGAAATGTAGAAATATCCTTAAACAAAATACTCTGCAGCTTCCTTGGAGGGACCTCTAAAACAATGGGCACAAAAGAATCTTGTGTAAGACTATATGCAGCTAACCAGTATGCACTTCTGTTTCCTTCACGCAAGGTATGGTTTATTTGAACCTCCCCAAGAAGTTCAATGAGATCTCGAATACGACGAATCAAAACGGGGATAGCCTCATTAATCTTGAAATTTCCTGTTACCATGTCCACTAGCAGCTTGGAGTCGCTTTCCACAATGAGTTGCGAAAAACCTTGTCTTCTGGCTATCCTTAAGCCCTCATACAAGTCCCACATCTCAGCATAAAGAGCATCACATGTTCCAATCTTCCGAACATAACCTTTTAGCCATTGACCGTTGGAGTCTCGAATAAGGCCCCCACAACCTGCGATGGCCACTGACTCCTTATAAGCTCCATCACAATTCAGTTTCACTCAATCTCCATGTGGTCTCTTCCAGCCGATGTAGATAGTGTCAAAATTTTGTGACACTTGTGGCAGGTGAGGATGTTCTCCCCTTCCAATGGCTTGGACAAGTTCAAAAATGATACGAATAGGATCAATAGGCCGATGAAAGTCCTCCTCAAAGATAGATTTGTTCCTCCACCTCCAGAGATTCCAAAATGTCACTAGAAAAATAGATTGCCATTCCTCCTCGTGTGATCTGTGCTTCTCATGGGTGAGGTTATTGAAGATCCAGTCCCTGCAATTCAAAGAAAAGAAATTAGTAATATGATTAGATGCCACTAACCTGATCCAAACTTGAGTTGCATAAACACAGTCACACAAAACATGGATGACTGTTTCGTCTCCATTACCACAAATAAGGCAAATGGGAGAAACTCCAATTCCGTCTTATAAATGAAAATTGAATTATAATACAACTATTGTGAATTAAATTAATATACCTCTTATAAAAATAAAAATAAAAACACCTTGTAAACGTGAAATCGAAAGCGCAACTTAAAAGTTGGTTTTACAAACACTTTTAAGCGATGTAAGTCTCATTTGTTGAGCTTGTAAACTCAACTAAACCAAAGTTTCTATTTGTGAAAAAGTGTAAATGTGATAACTTTTTACTTGATTTAAATAACATAATCAAAACACACTAAAAGAAATGGAATATTGACTCCTACAAAGTAATAGGAACAGAAAGAAGGATGAGGAAGAGAGTGTTTTTGTGTGATTTGGATACTTGAAATTCAAATATCTCGAGAGACAAATGTGGGATTGTGAGTGTGATTGGAGTAGAGTGAGTCATGCTGATTAGTGGTGGGTAGGACACCGGGTTACAATTTTTTTCTACTCCTATTTATTGATTTCAATCTTTGTTTGTTTCAAGAAAACGACCACAAGACTGTGAAGTGTGAAGTCCATTGCATTCATCACTATTCATGTAGGTTACCTCCATTTGCTACAAGCTTTGCCACAACTATATACATCGAATATTGTAAGATTTTGAGTAGAGATATAATTTTTGATGAATTTAGATATATCTCAAATCTCAATATTGAAAATTAACTCAAATGATGAGAATGTTCAACCACACATATATTCAACAATTCAAGAATATAAACAATATAAAACTCCCGTATAACTTCAATAGTGGTGTTTCACCTTTAATCATAGAGCATTTGACTTGTTTTTGCAATACATTATATAGTATTATCATATTATGGCTTGTTTTTGCATAACACTCCTCTGATCTTCCCAACTATACACTATATAGTATTATGACTATTAATCGTTTATCGTGACATCTATAATATGATATGTCAATTTGTGATTGAGATAGCAACAAAAATAAAAAACTACTAGTAGATATAAATAAATAAATTTAGAGGCCAACATGCATTTGAATACTTGTAGTCACATGTAATAGCAACAAACGAATATTTATCCCCTAAAATTCTAGAAGCACACATTTCGCTTTCAGTTTGAATTATCAATATCAAATTAATGATGATATAGACATCCTCATGAATCCTTATCCTATCCGATAAATAAAAGGAAGAGCTCTTTCTTTCCATCAAATCAGCAGTTAAATTTCTTGCATAGATCGTTCTTCTTAAGATCAATTCATTGGGGTGGTTAAATATCCCAAATATGGCACATCATTACCCGTGTGTGTGTAATTTATTCAGCATCACTTCACTTGAAGGTTTGAGCTTGATCTTTTCATTTTGCAACTTTGCAAGTTGGTTGCTACATGATTCCTTTGTCTTAACCGAAGGAAATTGACGTTTTATAGCATGGTCCATGCACAATCCAAGTCCAATTCAATTTTATAATATAAATGTTGGATTATGCTTAAACAAGTGTGACCAAGACGAGTTCGAATTTACTCCTTTATCTACTCTTTATTTAGTGTAGAGATAGTAGACATAGAACGAAAATTAGTGAGACTCGTTAGTGAAACTCATTAACTAAAATAGATTGTATTAGTTTATCATTTGTGTCTATCGTTTGTAGATGAACAAATACATAGAGGGAGGATAAATAAAGTAAATCTGGACCCAATTTAGACATGAGTTCCATGATGTTCTACACTATTTTTTTCATTATACGAATTTCAAAAATCTTAAGGCTAAAAAAATACTTGTAAGATCTACATTTTTAAGACTCAAAATCGCAATATCGCGATACGGATCATAGGTAAATTGGAATATTTTAAGAAAATGATCCATCACACTTGACACTTCATTAGTGGCAAGTTAATGATTTTGAAGTTAGATCAAATCTTCAATCCAATAAAAATACAGTGCAACAAAAATTCATAATAGTCATTAACTTACTGGATTTGGCGCAGTGGGTCCTCAGAGTTTATCACTTCTAATAATGACTTCCCAAAAAAGAATCAAATGGAAAATACTAAAAAAACAAATGCGATCAGATTTCCTACTTTATAAAGCAACCATTTTATTATTTTATTTTACTACAAATAGTATTGACAACGAAAAAAAGCAATAACGGCAAATCAATTAAGTGACATAGTATCCTTCAAAAAAGTCTGTCATAATCTCTCTACCTGTCTATGCGCTTTCCTTCTTCAAAGCTCTATCAGGTATAATCTCTTCCATTGAATCTTTGTTTAATATTTTTTTTTTGGGTGGGAGTGAGGACCATAGGAAAATATCTTGGATAAGGTGGCATAATGTGCCTCAGTAAGGAGCTTGGAGGTTTGGGGGTGAGGCAGTTGAAGGAATTTAATCAGGCTTTGTTAGGAAAGTGGTGTTGGAGGATGCTTGTTGATAGGAGTGGTTTGTGGTATCGTGTTTTAGCCGCCCGTTATGGCGAAGTAGGTTGGAGGTTGGAGGTTGGGGGCCGGAGTTGTTCTTCTTGGTGGAGGGAGGTGGCGAGGATTAGGGATGGTGGCGGTGTTGTTGGTAGAGGCTAGTTTGGGGAGTGTGTGTCGAAGAAGTTGGGTGATGGTTCCGATACTTTGTTTTGGTTTGATAAGTGGTTAGGGTCGACTACTTTGTGTGTCAGGTATCCTCGGTTGTTTGCTCTTTCCGAGAACAAATTCATTACAGTGGCGGATTTGTTCTCTCGTGGTTTTGAGTAGGGAGGTGAGGCGTGACAGTGGAGGTGGAGACTGTGGGCGTGGGAGGAAGAGGAGTTAGAGGAGTGTAGGACTTTATTGCTTGATGTTTCTTTGCATGCTAATGTTTCAGACAGGTGGGTTTGGTTACGGGACCCTTCTGAAGGGTACTCAGTTCGCGGATCCTATCAGTTGCTAACTACAAAGGATAATCCTCTTGCGGATCCTGCAGCATCTTTGATTTGGCATAATCAGGTGCCGTTGAAGGTTTCTATCTTTGCCTGGAGGTTGCTTCGTGACAGATTGCCAACTAAGTCCAACTTGGTCCATCGACAGATTATTTCTTCAGAAACTTCTTTGTGTGTCTCAGATTGCGGATTAGTGGAAACATCCCACCACCTGTTTTTATCTTGTAATATCTTTTCTTCATTATGGCCCCTAGTGCGCCATTGGTTGGGTATTATAGGCGTCGACACTAATATTATAGCCGACCACTTTCTTCAATTCGTGCATCTAACAGGTGGTGGCAAAGCAAAGCGGTCATTCCTTCAGCTTATTTGGCTTTTGTGCGTATGGGTTGTGGGTTTTATGGAATGAACGTAATAATAGGATTTTCAATAATGTGGTTACTCCTATTCCCAGGTTGCTAGATAAAGTAAAATATTTGTCTTTAGCCTGGATGAAATCCAAAAAGGCTGCCTTTAGGTTTGACACAGATAGGTGGTGTTCAAGTCCGTTTCAATGTTTGGGCATCACTTAATGGTTTGTTTGTTGGTTGTGTAACTGATACTTTGTGTCTTTGGTAATTCTTTTGGCACATCTTGTGCTAGAGGAGTTGCCTTTTGTGGTTAATATATATATTCCATTTTTGCTTGTTCAAAAAAAAAAATCCTTCAAAAAAAATTAAGTGACATTGTATATCATTAAATATTTCAGGGACATTATATTTTTAAAAAATAATTAAAAGCAATCATTTGCTGAAAAATATTTTTTTAATTCAAACTAATAAGTATAGCATTCCATTATAATTTTTTGACCGGATGAATTCCATTATTTATAGACTACACTCTATAGTATACTTTAAAATTTTACCCTTATTTTAAATATTTTATGGAAAATGTTAACATAGTAACATGTGCCCGCGTTAATGATTCAATTAATAGAAATTATGTATTAAATATTGTACCAATTTATTTTATCAAAAGTTGAATATTAATTTTTCTCAATAAATATTTTTTATTAGTATTGTTTAACATGTGTCCTTAAAACACTTATTGGCATGACTTATTTTTTAAATAATTAGATAAAATTTTACAACCTTGGTTATTTTTATCAGTAAAAACGGAAAGACATGCCATCTTAACGTTAGATTAAATAATCACAATATCTTGCATATTAAGATGACTTGTGATTGATTAAAAAAAAAAGATATCTTGAGATGGATTTTGAGGAAACATGTAAAAAGTCTTTAGCATAAGTGGAACTAAAATCTTGAGGCGCATTATTGATTATTATTTTCATGATTTTCTGCAGACTTTTACTAAAATTTTGTAAGAAATTCTCTTGCAGATTTTGTCTCCAAAATTATTGTTTAAAATGAATTGTTTTATCAATTTTGTTTAAGTCATTATCAAGTTTCTTAATATAACTACATTTGATTATTTCTATGTATTCTGTAAAATTTAAATTAATTTTGAATGTTTTTCTAAATCATTAATTCACATATTTCTTAATCACTAAAATAAAAATCATAAAAAGTTAAATTTTGTAAATAAAAAAAACTATAAATATATCAGTAAAAGATACTCAAATTATCTCTTGCATATAGTATATGCTTATATCAAAAAAACAAAACAAAAAAAACACATGCAATCAGGTATCAGATCATTCAATGCATCAATTTCATTATTTTTCAATGTCTTGCTGGTAGAGACTGACATTGTAATACTTCCTATAATGACTATCGTCGTCGTTGTCGTCGTCATCATCATGATCATAATATTTGCACATGAAATGAACTGACTCTTGATGCATGCCTTGGTCGATTCCGAATTAATGATGTCACTAGAGTCTGCTATGAACTGATAGCTCATGTTTCATTTGATCTCTCAAGACTCTCCTTAGTATTTTGTTGGAAGCAGTTCTAGGAAACATAGGCACAATTTTAACAAGGCTTATCTGTATAGTAACAAAAAGAGTTGTGAGCATCAAATATATAAATCATCACAAGTCAGATTAAAATTTTCAATTTCAATTCAGTACTCAAAATTTTATGAATTTAAGCTATTGCTTTAATAATGCTTTCCACAAAGTAATAAATGACATTGAGAGTTTGACCTTAAATAACGGATTAAGGTTGGTTTGAATGGCCTTAGAGAATTTCTTCTTCAGAGTTTCCGCATCGGAATCGTATCCTTTAATTAAAACTACAAATATAACCAGTTGTTCTGGACCTCCATTTGTAGGAGAAACACTGACTGCAGCTGTTTCCAAAATGCATTCATCAGCCCTATCACAGACGCGCTCAATTTCTACAGAACTTGTCTGCAATATTAGAACAGAAAATTCCACATAAGAATAATAGCCAATCTAAGAAAGCCAAAATAAGATCTTCTAAGGAATCCATGACCAGTTACAAAGCATCAACGATCAATTTATCCATTACCATTTGAGATTATTTATTTTACCCTCTAAAATGGGTTTGCTACTTTAGAGAAAAATCCACGAAACAAGAGACACTCAATCTGTAAGAAGGATAATATAAACATAAATATCGTGGGCCATGCGGTACCTTTATTCCACCAAGATTCATGGTGTCATCAGCCCTTCCTTGTACAACGAGATGACCTCCTACAGTTCTTTTGATTATATCTCCATGTCTTCGAAGAACCTGCTAATGCATACCATGTTGGATATCAGAAGATATAGATAAAGAAACTGACTGAAAAAGTTGATGAATAGTAGAATTAGAGTAATTAAAATTTCGGTTAGTCTAATCAATGATGAAGTAATTTGCAAAGGGATTACATTAAAATCCTTGATATGGATTTGCCTAACCTAAAGTACATTAGATAATTTATAGCTTACATAGGTATTAACAATATTTCTTATCCAACACATTCAAAGTTCAAAGAGTAGACCTGTCCTCTCTAATTTCTGAATTTTCTATATGCAATTAGGTAGGTGCATAAACTTAGCAGTGGGACCTCAGAAAGAATTTAGGATGTAATGAACCAACTTATTAAGGCTCTTAACAAAAGCCATTAGAATGTATGTTGGTAACCACAAAATATTTTCATAAAATTAATACTTCAAGATTGCTTCATCAAAATGTGAAAGTCATTTGTCACATTGGCAGTAAGAATGTTTACTGAAGTATATACCTTTCCATTGTAAAGTGGCATTCCCTTGAAGTAAATCTTCTCATGGTCAGCATTAAGCAATCTATCAGTTGCTCCCATATATACAGGGAATAAGCCTGCTTCACCAACACATGGTACATCATCTGGCTGTCATATGGGTCCAAGATATCAAATAAATTAGAAAACCTAAATTTGTCTCATGCCAGAGGATAATATTCTTATTATACAATGTAGTGAACATTTATAAGGAAGGCGGCGGCATAAGTAAATAAAATAGTATGATCGAAACATAGAAACTATCCTGAAAAACATCTTACATAAGGAACTCCATTTTCATCAAGGATGACTAAGCCAGTTGTCATAGACGTTGTGCTAAATGCTCCAAAAGCTTGAGGCTGTAGTAGACTCCCCATGATATAACAAGATGCAAGCTCAGTGCCTCCGCAACATTCAATTATGGGTTTGTAATAAGATTTTGACGAAAGCCAAAGGTCATCATCAACATTTGAAGTTTCTCCAGTCGAACAAAATTTTCTGCATATAACCATAGTTTAATTCATTGTTCACATAAGTTAATTGGTTATTTAAATTTATGAGACATTACTTTATCTTTGTCCAATCCAAGCCCTCCATACACTGTGTACTCTTCCAAGTTTTTACTAAGCTTGGAACTGTTCCCAAAATGGTAACACCTGCATCCTGAACAATTGTAGTTAAATGAATAATGTGTACTTTGGTGCAATGTACAGAATTCTGTTGATGAAGCATACAACATCCAATAATATAATTATTATGACGCACACTTGGGCCCCGTTTACTTTCGGAAAACATTTTCTGTTTTCATTATCTAAAATTTATGTTTACTTTTAAATTTCTAACAAGGAGACATAAGACTTGGGTAGTAAACAATTTTGACTGAGAGAAGAGAAGATGGAAGGCAAGCAAGGAAGAATACATTTTTGGAAACAATGTTTTGAAATTCCAAAGTTTCTGAAAATGCTAGATCTATTAAGAAATTGTAAAAGAAAATGGTGTGAAAAATGGTGGATCTATATTCTCTTATGTTTATTAGTTGAAGTGAAAATGAAAACATGGGAAGTAAACGGGTCCCTATCTATCAAATTATTTTTGTGTTGAGTTTATGGACTATGCACTAAAACTGTAAGGCTTTTTTTACACAATTAACCAATTAGATATTACCATTACGTCACTATTATATTACTTTCTAAAGTTTTACACTAATAGTACATAGTCCTTAAACTCTCTTGTTTTCAATACAATACTTTCCCTTTCACCAAGTACTTTCTGTTTTGTTTCCTTAGCCTGAACACTCATTAACATTGTCAATATAAAATTTGGAGGAATCACCTGAACAAATTTTCCAAAACCATAACCTAGTGGAGATCCATGGTACAGAGCAAGAGTTGCACCAGATAGGAAGCATGAATATAGAAGAGTTGGTCCCATCACCCATCCTAAATTTGTAGGCCAGCAATAGACGTCTCCAGGTTGAACATCAATAAAGGCCCATCCATCTGCAGCACTTCGTATGGGTGAAAGTTGAGTCCAAGGAATTGCTTTTGGATCCCCTGAAGTATAAAAGTGGAACCAGAAATCATTATAATGGTAGTCCATAATTGATATGTTTTAAAGGAGAATTTTACCTGTGGTTCCAGATGAGAAAAGAATGTTAGTGACAGAATCGATTGATTGATAGATTGGAGAATAATGATGTGACCTGCCAAGATTTAAATGTTAAAGCGAGACAAAACAAAAGAGAAACTATGCACCTTCTATCCTTTTATGTTTTGAGAATTTTCAGCAGCAACTAAGTAAAGCACATTACCTTGGATTCTGTTTTCCAGAAGAAAGAAAACTATTCCATGATAAGTCGTGTTCTCTTAATTGTACTCCAACATCATTGCCTATCACAGGAAGCACAATAACTTTAGACGCAGCTGCCTCAACGACTCGACTGGAAGAAGAAATATGCAGAATGAAATCAGTGGTCTACTTGTAAAAAGAACAGCATTAAATTCTAACATGACTTCAAGCAAACCCAATATCTTTCATCTATTCAAGTTTTGCATGGCAAAATAGTTTGAGTGGCATTCAATAAAATTGATCGAGAGAGGCATTCAAGCATCCAGAATAGAACTTTTGGCTTATGAGATGCAGTTGTGTATTTGCTTCTAACATATATCTGCTGAGAAAAGTGTGTACATAACAAAATGCTACGAAAATATCATACTATAAATGAGGCATTTCTAGTAGAAGAATCAATTCAAGCAGGATAAGGCCCAAAGTTATATTATTGAAACGGTGAGGAAAGATGTGATAGGAGGAGATAGATGAACACTAAACATCCATCTAGTATGGTAAAGAATACGTCTTTTTTAATATAATTCTCACTTGGAATCTGAACAAGTAAAACAAAATGACTTCGAGTGACTGAGATTATAAAATTTCATTTATATTTTATAAGTGAAAAATATATGTTCCTTACAGAAATCATTCTTGTTTGTTCCTAACAAATAACTAATTTGTTCCTATGAAAGATGCAATAAAACAAACTGAAACAAAAATGAGAAAAAGGTAAACATGAATTTAAAATACAACATGGGTTTGAGGATTTAAGATTATATACATTCAGTTTGGCTCTTTTATTCTAATACATACTTTTCTATTCGATAACAGATTATCATTTCTCCAAAATTGCCCAGCATGTATTTTCATGCTCGAACACATATTTTTCATCAGTATGTGGATTGTCGCACTGAATTTGAACATAGACGGACAACAATAAGAAGAACAAATTATTGAAACAATTATTTATCCGACGATATTAGCAATATTTAATTAAGTTAAAAAAAATAGGAAGTATGTTAGGCTAGTAAAACTGAAGATGCAATTATCATCTTCTGAACAAATAGACACAGACACCATAGCAGTGGCGATGGGGTAAAAAATGACTGTGATAAGTATAATGCCAACAATTTTTTACCTGTACAAAGGGAATTTCTTGCCACCTCTTAATATGAAGTCCTGAAAACAAATTCAAGCAGAATGAGTGATATTGTACAGAGAAATTGGAAACTGAGAAATAGTTAATAGCTTTACTCCTAAAGTTGTACTTAGTACTAAATATAAGAGCACCTGCGTGAAAATACCCTTTGCATCGGAAACACGGAGGCGAGTTGCAATTTCTTTTGGTGCAAAGCTATCAGCTATTGATACCACAACACATCCTGCTAAAACAATGGCTAGATATATAATCACAGCATTGACGGTCATTTGCATGTCAATTGCAATTGCATCACCCTTGGAGAAATTAGCATCTATAGCATTTGCCACCAACCTGGAAGTAATATGGCAAAAACATTAAAAAAAACAAAAGGGTGAGGTGCGACATGAGATATGAGAGGTGACATACATGACTTTCTCTCGAAGTTGTTTGAGAGTGATACGATTAACCTCAGAGTCATCAAAACCTTCATCCCTCCAGACTATAGCTATACTGCCATCTGCTTTGTTAGGGTGGGAGCTAGGTTGCAAACAGCAATCAGCAATATTAAGTACAGAACCAGGAAGCCAGGTTCCTCCATGTTTTGATGGGTCAGAAGATGTATCTAAAATGCAATTTGGAGGTTCGACAAAGGAAATAGAAAGTTCCTTTAGAACAAGAGACCAGTACACCTGCAGTGCAATACAAATATAATAGAGATTGAAATTACAGAAATAGAATGAAAATGTAAAGATAGAAGGGAACTAACTTGCACTTGCCTCAGGGTGTTGAACAGAAAATTTATGAAAAAGAGGAAAACTAGTAATAGGATTCTTGTACGAGGATGCTCCTAAGAGCTGAGAACCATGAGTTTCCATGAGACGACCCAGGTTGGTGCGGATTGCCTGCTCTCTAAATGTAGAAACCAACAATAAATAAATACAAGAACAATGAATACACATAATAAGTGTTGAAAAAACATCTTAGTTGTCATCTTTAGTTTGAATTTCAAATATGTATTCCTTTAGTTTAGATGACCATTGTTACAACTTCTATTTTTTCTCTCATCTCATGTATCTATGAATGCCTTTGTAATCTTATATTTCAAAACGCGAATACTTCCATTTATTGGAAACAACTTGTTGTTTGATGCATCTATCATAAAACCCAGCCACCGTTCATCAAAATCCAAATCTGTCAAAATCAAAGGTGTTTGATCGTCTCATCTTCACATAAGTATTTATTTAACTTAGTGTAATTACATAATGTCTTGTATATCTAAGTATGGCCGGAATAGAGCTCTATAATTCAACAATAGGTATCCCTCAAGTATGGCACATCCTACACTCTTCCCTCACCAAAGAGTGTCTCTCTCAATCTTCCTTTACCAAAGAATTGAGATATTTGTCTGTGGTTAAATCTTATAATGTGCTGCTCTCATATAACAACAATAGTCTTAGTTCTTTTACATACATAGCATAAGAGGAACCATCACTTATATTATTGTGACTTTAGTGGAACTAGAATTATGTTTAAGATATCATGAAATGTTAAACATGTATCTATCTTTCATTAAATAGGATCCTCTAACTTTCATTGAATTAGTATTTGCAACAGTACTGAAAAAACTAGGCCCCCTTAGATCCAGTTGATCTAAATTTTTTGCAGTTTGCATTAAATTTCATATACTCCGGGTGGGTGTAAAAACTCGGTTCTATATTCTCACCATATGTATGATGTCTACCCACCAGACCCTCCTACCTTCATTAAACTTCCAATTTCGACTGACCGACGCAATGTCTCTGAAGTTAAAATTTATTTCTTAAACTATGCAGCTTGGTCCCTTCTGGTATACACAAACCGTGTCCAAAAATCCAAGTTCAAACTCCTACCTGAACTATGATTTCGGCAACAGCCCCTAAATTGTTTTCTTAAGGCCTTCAATGGCAACTAGGGGGTCTAAGTAAAGTTAAAAATATACTCTTTAACCTGCAACGTTATACTCAAACATATTCTGGGACAGAAATCTGCACACAAAAATGTTAGCTAAAAAACTCAGAATTGAGTTAGTAGTCACACTCAAAACCCTCTTTTAGGCACATTTAGGGTCTATTTGTATATCCTTAGGGTCTGTTTGGGAGTTTCATGAAGAGCATAGGGGGTTTAGGAGTTTCAGTCTACCTATTTTAAATTTTCATTCACATGGAGTATATCCTTGAGAGTCCAACTCAGCCTCCGAAACCTTATCAAGTGTGTGTCTCCCTCCTGGTCCATGTAGTCCTCACGTGCCATCCATATCACAACCCTCAAGTTCACCACCTGTCCAAAATTTATCTCAGTCCCCTGTGCCTCCAGCCCCCTTAGATGCAACTACTTCTCATCACAAGAAAATAAGAATGGTATTTCAAAACAGAAGAAATCATTTGTTGTGACAAAATATCAAATAGGTTATGAAGTATGATGCTTGTAAACGGGTCATGAATCAAGAATTTAATGCTTTTATGAAGAATTACACATGAACTCTTGTTGCTCCTAAGCAGCATTACAATGTAATTAGAAATTAGCGAGGTTTCAGGCTAAAACACATTATGAATGGCATCATTGCAAGGTACAAAACCAAACTAGTCACATAAGGTTTTCAACAACGCCCTAACATTGACCCCAAGGATACTTTTAGTCCGGTTACTAAACCACAGACTATAAACATGTTCTCTGCCTTACTCTCTATAGTGGCTGGTCTTGCTGTCAAATGGATGTCAACAATGTCTTACTTCATGTCACTTCGACAAAAGATGTCTATATGGTGATCTTTTGCTCATTTTTTTTGTTTAGCTTGATGATCTTTTGCTAATAGGGTATGGTGCCACATTTCTCAGCAAGTTCAAGACCTCTCTTGCTAAATCCTTTTCTCTCAAGGACCTTAATTTTCCAAATCACTTCATGGGAGTAGAGATTTTGCCGACATCCCAATGACTTTTTCTGACACAGCGTCACTTTATTTGGCTGCTACTTCTTACTTAAATGTACCAATATGGCAGATGCTAAGCCAGTTTCATCACCTATGTCAACCATCCTTTTCATCTGCAACTCAACCGGACTCAACAACTTTTGATGCGGACATGTCTAAGCCCTCTTTTAGACATGGACACCGACACGACACTGAAACATATAATTACACTGAATTATGTGATTTTCTCAAATTATTAGTTGTGTCGGTGTTTGTGTCGTGTCTTGTGTCCATGTCCGTATCCGTGCTTGATAGGGTGTGACTAATATTATCAGTATGAATATTTCATAGTCCTAGAAGAAACCTATTGTCTTTGTAAAGTAAAAAGCACATATGAAATTAGAATGACTTACAGAGAAGGAAACCAATAAAGAGGAGGAGGAGAAGAAGAGTGATGATGATCATTATAGATGGTATAGTAGAGAAGCTGATGCAAGGTGTGAGGATATGATGGTTTGAGGACTCTACGGCTGACGAGGTGGCGCCATGTGTCAGCTGAGGAGAGTGAGGACAATGGCAATGAGAGCAGAGCTTCCTTCAATTCATTGGCTTCAACAGGTGATAAACCTGCCTTCACAAAATTGTCGACACCCAATTCCATTATGCTCTTTTTTCCCATTTCTTTCTTTCACTTTTTTTCCAACTTCAAAAGGGTGATAGTTGTAGGTGTAGATGATGGTAGGTGGCTGGCTAATGGGTGATGTGATAGATAACAAAGCATGGTGGCTAGCTACTACGTGGTTTGTTGGTTGCTCTGTCCTTCAAGTTGGTCAATTCAAAATTATTATACGGGACGGGTATGATTGATTATAGTATGTAGTTTGTAATATTTTAATTTTACAAATGTGAAAATTAAAATTGTAATAATTATAATCATATATAGTTCAAGGTGACATTTAATATTTTGAAATGTAGTGATATGATTATTTTAGTTATATTTTATATTAAAATTGTGTTGTTTAATATAGTTTAGGGTGGATTCTATAATATTTTATAAGTTTAAACACATATATCATGGTTTATCCTAATGGTGCACTCATATAAGAACTTTTCTTTTTTGAAATTGGTGCATCGATAGGTTTCTTTGTTTATTTGTTTTATCTTGGTATTCTTATTCTTTTCGATTAAAGTTAACAATCATGATTGTTGTCAATATTGTTCATAAGAATGGTTGGAATAAGCTCTGGGTAGGATATGATTAATTTTTTATGGTTATGGTTTTTTTTCATTTTTGATCATGTTTATTTGAAATTATTGTCAAAAAAGTGAGATATTATATTATATAAACACATACTAGATAAACAAAAATCAGCTATAATCGTTAGAGAAAATTCTCTTAGTGTTTAATTCCACCATCATCATGAAACTCAACTAGTTGTGTTACTCTATCGTTGAAAATTCTCTTCAGAATTTTAAGGATCCCATGAGAGAAACAAAAATTAGTTATAATAGACGGAGACACTCCCATGGTGTTTGTCTACACAAAAACAATATGAGATCCTTTTTATTCTAGCTTTGAAACTAAATTGTTTATATATTATATATCTAATATATAAACAATGAGTAGAGGACAAAGTTTTGAGGAGAAGAGTGGTGTGTTTAATTTGATGTTAGACAACCCTTTCTCACGACAAAAAATTACTATATCACGGCAACACTAACTTCACTCCAAACATGTTTTTTTTATCGTTTTCCACTGCTAGAATAAAGTAGTGATTGAGAGTATATAGAAAAGAAAGAAAGAAGCACCACTTACTTCTCGTATCATATATAATATCCAATTTTTTTCTCTTTATGCTTGACAATTTATTAACGTGTTTAAATACATTTTTTGACCCTATTTTACTTGGGACTTAATGAGTTATTGCACTTTCATAAAAAAAAGTGTTATTACACAAAACTGTGTATTATTAAACTTTAAACGAAATTTTTTATTTCTTTTCTCAAACCAAATTGCATATATTGTAACCACAAGGAAAAAAAACGAATTGCATGTATAAATTTTAACACATATTTAGTTTTATTATTAGTATGAGATTTTATATTAATTTGTTATTGTTAGTTTTCTAATAATTAACTAACTCATCAATTCAACTACAATAAATAAGAGTAATGAACACATAAATTACTAAATAATATTAATATTACTAATATCGCATAATCATAATAATATTAATAAACTAGTAATAAAAATCGGGATGTTACAACATATAAAGCAAAGTAGTTTCAATTTCATAGTAGCAATTCATGAATATGTTGCAGTCGTCAATGTGAACAATTTCAATGTAGATAAATCTCAAGAGAAAAAATATGAATAAGAGAACATGAAGACCCAGCTATTCTAGTTTCTTCTATAGCAAAATAGATGAGAAAGAAACAAATAAAAGTGGAAGAAGACTATATGTTGTCTAAATACAACTGATTACCTAACTAAGAAAGACTATAAATAGCATTAGGCATATGATGAATTAAAAATCGGCAATAAAATTAAGTATCCAAAAAAATTAATATTACTCCCTCGGCTCCTTTTTAACCGTCAAATAAAAGTTATTTACATATACATTGAACTTTAAAATTGGCAGAGAAATGAAAACACATTTTTACTACAATTGCGACCATTAAAATGTAACTTAGGGAGTAAAAACTAATGTACCTCTGAGCAAGAAGTCTGCATTGTGAAATCATTAAAACAGCTAAGAACACATTGTTGAATCTCAAGGCCTAATGCTTCCAATGTGTTTACTGTGGATAGCAACAACCCTGGCTTCCCTGCACAACAAATTTCAACTCTTGTGTCTGCACTTCTCTCCACCTCAAACTGCAAAGTAACAAAAAAAAAAAAAATATACATAGAAATAAAAATAAATGCAGGATTAATTAGGGATTTTCACTAAAAAAAACAATAACAATTGGATCCTTCAACACAGATTAATTTCAAAAGGGTACACTTTTTTCTTTTCAATTTACATAGATATGTTGACAGTATGAGAATGGCTGATGATCATGACATGACAATATGAGTTAGGTTCTATGAGACTGGTTTAAGATCTATGGATCAACAACATGATACAAACTGTATAAATCAAGATCAGAGATGCTATAAAAAATTTCATTTATCTTCCTCATTGTTCTTTAGCTATATTGACTCTATTCATTTTGAGTACTCCACTGTATTTTTCTGTCAACATTTATTTAAAAAACTGTCACAAAGAAATGATTAAATTTCTTTCAACTTCACAACTTATATGTGGGAGCTATAAAATTAGAACCAACTTATATATGATTCTTATACTTAACCAACTGCTCACATGAAAGCTAACAATTAGAAAGGACAATTAACAATTAGAATATTTTTATTAGATATACAAAAAATGATTCAAAAATCGACATTGTGATCATATGTCTACTCCAATTGAGAGGGAGTAATTTATTTCATTGGAGTTGGCTGACGACTTACCATTGATCAAGAATGCACACAAGATAAAAGTACTTAGTTGATTCATAGTAATAAATCACACATAACATAATGAATTTGAAGTACCGTTTATAAAAAATGCACACAGGATAAAAGTATGCAAACACTTAGTGGTTGACAGACCCATCATTAATCAAATATCAATTTCAAGAACTCTTTATAAGCATTGCTTCAGCAGAAATGAGGATCAAAATATTCTGCAGATGAATGATGCTAAACAACCATCATAAACAGGATATAATGTCAATTATTAATTAGGAAAAAAAGAACAAAAACAAAAGAAAAGAAACATAGTTGCAAAACTCCAAAGAGATGCATACACATGATGAATTGAAGCTTCAACAGAAAAAGAACATCACCATGCTAAATGATTTTTTCTTATCAACAAATCAAAGAACATAATGGAATGCACAAAAGAGACACATAGTAGCCTATAAAGGTAATAGAATACAAACAAGTTCTTTATTAGTCACATGTGCAACTGTGCTTCTATGTTTGAATGTCTATGTCTGTCTATTTGTACACTTTTTGTCTCTAGTAAAAGCAGATTTTATGATCCATGTTCAGGTCACACCTGTGACTGATTAATAATCTCAAGGAAGCCAACCTATGGACACTCATACATAATTCATAAACTCATTGTGAATTTCATCTGTAAATCACTCTAAATATGTAGTGGGTTATATAATTATATAATTAAATGATGATTTTCTCAAGGGGAAAAACAGTGTTCTTGAGTTTTTTTTTCTTATTGATACGTACACAGAAGAGAAGAAAAAAGTGAGAAGCCAACTCATAAATCACAGTATATGCCAAAATAACATGATGTGTCAAAAATCATAATTCACCAATTAGGAAATTACCTAAACACCCCTACAAAGGGCAAAAATGGAAAACAAACATGATTTTTTTCTTTCTAATATAGTGAGTAGATTGTAGCAATATGTTGAATTATTATTGAATGCGTTGGTAGAGAATTGCGTCACAATAGATCAGAACTCTACTTTACACGACAATTCTACAATTGTATCTATTTTGAAAACATAAAATCACTTTTATCATCTTAATAGAGTTTCTCTAAAAAAAAATTAGAAAATATTTTTTATAACAATATTATATTTGATATTGTTTTGTTGCAGGGATGAAGTTTCTCTTTTGGAATGTAAGGGGAATTAACAAAAAAGGCAAAACCTTTATCATCCAAACTCTTTTGTCTGAAACTAAACCGGTTCTACTTGGATTAATTGAAACACATCATGATGATTTCAAACATACATGACTTTTTGAGTGGTTGGATAAAAATCAAGATATAAGATATGTTGATGTTCTTGGGGGTAGCAACAACAACAAATGAATAAGGAGATGTTAACATTATGTAAGCTACGTATATTTGAAAACTATAATAAAAGAAAACAAAGTTATAGAATTACAAATTAATCACAAATGTGTTGCGTATGATAGAGTTGCACAAGTGAGAACTTAAAACTAAAAGGGTACGAAAGAAAAAGAATGCAATAACATTTCTTTCAAGCGTAAATATGTTAATAAAAAAAACAATCAAAATGAATTACATAGTGATAAATATGTTTTATAAATATAAACCGACAATAAAACATACGAATAATAATATACTAATGTTGTATTTAACAAATCTTTTGAAAAGAATAAACCGGCAATAAAACTAATTTATAAGGGAGGATAAACCAAAAACACAAAAGATTAAAACTACTTTAATTATGGTAGCCATCTTGATAATGAAAAGAATTTAGTAGTTTCAAATAAATCTTGACATAACCTTTAAAATACAATTAATTGATGCTAGTCATATTGATAATGAAAAGAGTTTAGTAGTTTCAAATAAATCTTGGCATAACCTTGAAAATACAAACTAAAAAAAGGAATTTATAAGATAAATGATTTTTTTTTTATGATTTTAAAAAAAATTACCCAGCTAAAAACATAAACTATATTTTTCATTTTATATTTTCATGAATTATCAAACAAACGTTGATCAATTTTAATCCGTACAACAAGTTTTGTGAGCTGTACAACACCATAAAACAAGACATGTAAACAATACAAAAAAAATCATTTTCATATAAGATCAAACAAATCCTTATTATTTTTAATCCGTACAACAAGTTGTGTGTGTTAATAACCTTGTGAAGTTAGATGCAAAACCAAGAAACAACACATGTTAAAAATGTAAACTTTATTCATATTCACGTTTTCATATATTAATCAATGTTAAACCTTCATACTCATGCAACAAGTAGTGCAAGAGTTTGTTACCTACTTTACTATTTTTTAAATAATATTTTATGAGTTTTTGAGCAAGAATGGCTAATAGCTTTTTACCTAAGTAAATTTTTAATAAAATAAGATTCATTTATATAGTTAGTTAGTACACTTTGTCACTCACACACACTCGTTTTACATTTTAGAAATAGAGGAGAGAAAGAGTTAAAAAGAAGAAGAAAAGAGAACCAAATCACCTTGCATCATTCTTGAGGTAACATACTCTCACATTAGTTTTTTAATGAATGATTAATCTTTCTTTAACTTTTCTTAAAATTTTGAAATTGATATAAAGTTTACATTTTTATCTCTGTGTGTTGTTTTATGGCTTTGAAACCACATTACATCATTTTTAAGTTTACTTAATCTTTTTGATAAAAGCTTACATTTTTATCGTAGTTTATGTTGTTTTTATGGTTTTGAAAGTATCAAAACGAAAAAAGTTCACATTTTTAACATGAAAAGATTGATTGAAATTGATAGAAAGTTTACAGTTTTATCATGTGTGTGTTGTTTTATAATTTTTTTCGAGGTTACTAAATCTTCTTGATAAAAGTTTAGATTTTTATTATGGTTTGCGTTGTCTTCTGGTTTTGAAAGTATCAAAAAGAAAAAAGTTCACATTTTTAAAATGAAAAAATTGATTAATATTTCATTTTTCTTTCTTAGAATTTTGAGTATGAAAAAAAAAAGTATATGTTTTTAGTTCAACAGTCTTTTATACAATCAAGAAAAGTTTATTTTTATTTTCGAGGTTATGTAAAAAATTATTTGAAACTGGTAAATTTTTTGCCAGAGCTTTGTTTTGTTTGGTATCTTATAGTGTTTCCCCGTGTTTCTAAAATGCAAGATTAATTGCAATATAAAAATGAGAGAGGTATTCTAGGTGAGTCACCTTCGAAAGCGATGTATTTTGATTTACACATTATCACATCCTTATATAGGAATTAGCTTTGCTACAAATTCTAATCAGCAAGTAACTGAAAATCAAAATATGTTTTAGAACTAATAAACTATGAGCTATATGAGATTAACAAAATAGACGATGTTCTTAGTGTTATCCATTTATTTGTGTTGATTGTGAATTGAACCGGTGATTATGCAATTGTGTTATGTTGTATGTGATATATAACTTGTGAACTTAATTTGCATCATGTGTGACAATCTAATTTGCGTTGCCTGTGAACTGAATAAGTGATTATGCAATTATTTTAAACTGTATCAGATAGATAACCTGTGAACTTAATTTTCAGCAATATTATTCAATTCTTACTAGACTTAAATAATTTTAAATCCTAACATTTTGTGAGAAAGAAAATATGACTTGTGTTGCTTGTGAGTGTGTGGTATGTAAACATTTAAGTTGGAAAACCTTGGAAGTAGATTTACTAAGTTGAAAACATTGTAGCTGTTAATCTATTCAAATGAATGGACTCTGAAACTGATTTTGTTGATCAATTTTATATAAATTTTGGGCAACAAAACATTTGTTGAACCATGTTGATGAAATTCAAAAGCTTAGGGATGACAAAGGTTTTTAAGAAAAGCTTTGAGTATGTTGGTCTTGTGAACTACATTTGTGTTGGAAATTCATGTGTGCTTGCTTGCCTTTCCCTTTATTATCAATCCTTGAATAATCACAATTTTAGCTCTCGCAATATTAGTTTACGAATTGAAATTTTGGAATAACATCGTCAATCGTCGTTGAAATTTTTGACAATTTTAACTAACGAACCACAATAGACAAGTTATGAAGTTGATCCACATATAAGAACTCACCTTTATTAAAAAGGAAAACATAAATAAAATAATAACAATAAAGACTAATAAAAAGGAAAACATAAAATTAAAAGAATCGCTGACGAAATGAAATGTGTAATAGCTTTTTTACTGAAGTAAAATTTTAAAAAACAAGATTCATTTATATAGTTAGTTAGCACACTTTGTCACTCACAGACACACACACAACAATATCACTGCCGATACATTAGATGATACACTTTGTCACTCATACACACTTGTATTACATTCTAGAAAAAGAGGAGAGAAAGAGAAGAGAGGACAAAATCATCTTGCATCATTCTTGAGGTAACATATTTTCACATTAGTTTTTGCATGAATGATTAATTCTTCTTTAACCTTTCTTAAAATTTCGAAACCGATAGAAAGTTTACATTATTATTTGTTTGTTGTTTTATGGTTTTGAAACCACATTACATCTTTCTTAAGTTTGCCTAATCTGTTTTTATAAAAGTTTACATTTTTATCATGGTTTATATTGTTTTATGGTTTAGAAAGCATCAAAACGAGAAAAAAAAAGTTCACATTTTTAAAATGAAAAGATTAATTGAAATTGATAGAAAGTTTATATTTTTATCATGTGTATGTTGTTTTATGATTTTTAAACCACGTTATATCCTTCTCGAGGTTACTAAATCTTCTTGATAAAAGTTTAGATTTTTATCATGGTTTGTGTTGTCTTCTGGTTTTGAAAGTATCAAAACAAAAAAAGTTCACATTTTTAAAATGAAAAGATTGATTGTGTTTCATTTGTCTTTCTTCAAATTTTGAGTATGAAAAAAAAAAGAGTTCATGTTTTCAATTAAAAATCTTTTAGAAAATCATAAAAGTTTATTGGCTTAATTGCAGTTTTAGCCTCCTAACTTTCTCAAAGTTGCGATTTTGGCCCCCTAAGAAAAAAAAATACAAAACAGCCCCCTAAGTTTTGCACCTGTGGCAGTTTTGGCCCCCAAGGCTGATATTGACTTGGTCTACGCTGACGTGACACCTTAAGTGAGGTGCCACATGTTATTTTTTTTATTTATTTTTTGCCTTGGGGGGCCAAAACTTCTACAGTTGCAAAACTTAGAGGGCTGTTTTGTAGTTTTTTCTTAGGGGGCCAAAATCGCAACTTTGAAAAAGTTAGGGGGCTAAAATTGCAATTAAGCCAAATTTATTTTATAGGTTATGTCAAAATTTATTTTGAAATTAGTAATTTTTTTCCAGAGCTTTGTTTTGTTTGGTACAATACCAGTATCTTATAGTGTTTCCCCATGTTTCTAAAGAAAATTCAAAGATTGACAACATAGCAGACAACAACTAGGAAATATTCATGGCAAAATATTTGAACTATAAAGGAAAGTCTGTGTCGACTTTGACTGAAGAGCTTAGATGATATGTCATGTGAACCATGGGCGCAGAAAAGGTAAAGTTTGCCAATAAAGTTTAGCCTCTTTGTCTCGTGCAACAAAGTCATTCAGAGAAGGAGAAAATCCACGACAACACGTGAACACTATATTGGACTGGTCTTCCTCGTTTAAGGTATCAAGTATAAATTCGAAATATCAAAGTTGATGTCGACAAAGTCGAGCCTCTATATGCATGTAGATATTGACAGTTACCCGGTATGACAATTTACTGTACAAGTATTGTCTACATTTTTTTAGATTAATCTGATATAAAAATGAATTGTCTAATGAGTTTTTATTCTCAAATCAAGTATTCCTTGCATGCACGCATGTTCAACAATATAATGAATTTGTATGATGAATTGTTCAACGCTGACTTATTATATCTCATAGCAAATTAATATTCCATCCGTTCTAAAATAACTGAGTCATCTGCATGCAAAAAAACCTAAAATAATTGATCCATTTTACCTTTCAATGGAATATTAATTACTTTTTTCCAATTATAATTACAATACACACTACTTTCATCACTCCCAGTTTAATATATTTTACTTTGCATTTTTTTTATAACAAGGAATGCACCAAAAATTTTAAATTTAGGATACAATATGACTAAGATACATTGACAAAAAATTTATACTAAAACCTACATGTATGTGAAATATTTGAATTTTTTTTTTACTACTATTCATTAATATATAATCATAAAAGTCACAATTTACAGAATAATAATACACGCGATAAAATAAAAAAAATGTGAAATTTTTGTATAAATCATTGTCATTCATATATTTGGATATCAACAAATGCATCAATGAAAGAAGTAAAAACATAATTTGTCTAATGTTGATCGATTAAATATTCTCTCTCTCGTTACATTCATCAACCAAAAACATGATTTTTTTAATTGGTGAATAAAAAAATAATTATACTGGTTCATATCTTAAATTGAATCTTATACACTCTATTGAATTTTCATAATAGAGTCTCACTTTTTTACCATTCATTTTTTCTATGATACATGTTTGTGAAGTATCTTATAAGTATTTGTGTATATTTGTTATCCGATAAAATATATTTTATATTAAAATAATCAATTCCGATACTTTGTGGGTACATATCCGCAGAGTATCATTATCTGATACGAGTACGTCTTCATATTTGGAGTATCCAAATTTCATAGTTGATAGCTAATTGATGACTTATAACCGATAATTAAGCTAATTAAAATGTTTGGTAAAATTAGCGATTCAACAAGTTGATAAATGTAAAATGACATTCTTAGTTCACAATGAATTAAAATGAATTTAAAATAAAATTTTACCAAAAAATTAATTTAATAATATACAAAATATTTATTGAATTAAAAGACCTAAATGATCAAATACCATAAACATCCCTTATATAAAGACATAAATATTAATTGATATAAAATTTTATTATGAATTAAAAATATTCTTTCCTCCTAATTTTTACTTTAAAAGTATCATTTCATATCGACTTACATTTATCAGTTATTTGAACCGTTAAGGACACTCGAAGGTTTGAAGCTAACACCACTACACCAACTTAAATAAGTTTTTAGGTACAAAAACTTTTTTATCCAAATTAAAAATAGTCATACCAACATGTTAAAAAACACACGTTAGTTTCCGGTTTCCAAAAAAAAATAAAATTATTTAAAAAATTAAATTGATACAAATTTCAATATATAATTTTTATTTCTGGCACTTGCCATAAAGACATCTGTATGCATTTTCCTTAAAATAAAAATAATAGAGTTGAGTTTAGTTAGGTTCTTCGTAAATTAACTAAGATAGATGTAATCTATAAGAAAAAAGCATACAAATATTAGAAATATTTTTTTTTTTCTTAAAAGGGAACAAGGCTAAAAGAAGGGCAAGGATCTAGGTGGGTTAGTTTGTCTTGTAGTAATAACTGGTGTCCACTGTCCAGTGACTCAGTAAAGTGAGAAACATTGTCTGCCTCTTCAATCTCCCTCACTGTAAAGTCTCCAACTTTCTTATTCATTTCTCCAAACCCTTTTACTCACATTGCTATCTAAATCTGTTAACTCAATAGTTGCTTGGTTCTTTTGTGTTTCTTCAACCCAGAACTGGAGCTGAAATAGCACCAACTCTTGTAGTTGTAGGGTTTGTAGATCAGGTATTTCATATATGTCTCTTTTGTTTTCTACCATTCAGTTTTTGCTTATTCATTCCTATTGTTTAGGTTTCTGTCTGTTTTTTTTCCTTCTTTTCTTTCTACATGACAAACAAAGTGGTTTCTGTTTCTGTTTTTCTTAGATTTCTTTCTTCATTTGACTTGGTTCTTGTTCTTTTTTGTTAACCTTTTTCCCCAATTTTTTTTATTCACGTTTCTCTCTCTTTTTAATTTAAGAAAGTATTTTAAAAAAACGTTGTACAAAAAAAAGGGTGGTATTTTTTTTTTTTGAAGAAATTTCATTAAGAAAAATTATGTACAATAATGTGCCAATCCTTTCTCATTGTTATTGATTCCAGATTTTTTTTTTCACCATGAAAAACTATTTATTTTTTATTTTTTGGTTCCATCATGAAAAACTAAATTTGATTTTGTATAGACAATAATTTTAGCTGAGCCTAAAAGCACACACAAGCATGTTAACCTTGTTTCTTTTCTAGTTTTATTACTTGTTTTTTTATGCACAAATTTTTAGTAATATTTTTTGTTTAGGTTGACAGTTTTAGTCGCTTAAATTGTGATTTCATATTTATTGTTGAATTTTGACTGTTAGGGCTTTACCCTGCAGAAATACTGGACTGAACTTGCTGGTTTAGGTGATTATTGGATGCGATGAAGCTTAAAAAATGGCTTGAAGGAGTTTTGTTGCTCACTGCTACTATGCTAACCTCTACATTGGGTAATATACATCTTCCTTTTAATTAAGCAGTTATCATTTAAGTGCTTATATATAAGCTATTTCTATAACAAAAGATAAGATAAAGTCAAACTGTTTTAGTATAAACTATAAGTTGTTTTCATTTGCTATCTTAGAGAGCTTATGAAAATAAACTAAAAACAACTTATAGCTATGGCATAAACCGTTTAGGTAAGCTCTCTCAAACAGTTTCACCAGTGCTTATGCTAGTAGATCAAGGGCCTGTTTGGATAAACAACTTATTTGCAGCTTACAGCACAAGTGCTTATCATGATAAGCACTATGCATAAGCTTACATAAGATATTTTTATAGAAAAGATAAAATAAAGTTAAATTGTTTTTGCATTTGTTACATGTTGTTTTTGTAAGTTATATCGGAAAACTTATGAAAATAAGCCGAAAAAAGCTTGTTAAAATTGTCATAAGCTGTTTTCATAAGTTCTCACAAACAATCTCACAAAACTTATGTCAGTAGATAAGCTCAAATAAGTCAAACTAAACAGGCCCCAATTCATTTTGCAATGGTTTTGTGAGAAATTATTTATTTTTTATGTTGCTAACTCCCGGTTAATTTCACAAAATCTCAGATGCAAATCATTAGTCTCTTAAATTTTCATATGCATTCATTAACCATAGTTCATATTTTGTTTTCCTTTATTATTTTACCTGGCTTTATAGTTACAAGCAAGGATTTTACTGTTAAAAGTACTGCTTGTCTTATTTACTGCAAATGCAAGCAATTTGGGGATGTAGATATATGATGGATAATCCATCGTCTATTACGTTGAATGAACTTGTTGAATTTGTAGGTGCTTTTGTGGGGGTAAACATTGGCACTGATGTCTCTGATATGCCATCTGCTTCAAACGTGGTTGCTATTCTAAAAGCCCATCAAATTACTCACGTGCGTCTTTATGATGCCAATGCACACTTACTACAAGCCCTTTCAAAAACCAATATCGACGTAATGGTTGGTGTCACCAATGAGGAGGTATTGAGAATCGGAGAGTCTCCATCAGCAGCCGCAGCTTGGATTAATAAAAATGTAGTTGCTTATGTACCGTCCACCAATATCACGGCAATAGCTGTTGGCAGCGAGGTTCTTTCCACAATCCCTAATGTTGCTCCCGTTCTCGTTCCTGCCATGAATTCTCTTCACAAAGCTCTGGTTGCTGCAAACCTTAACTTCCGTGTCAAGGTTTCGACTCCCCAATCTATGGATATTATCCCTAAGCCTTTTCCGCCTTCTACTGCCACCTTTAACTCTTCGTGGAACTCTACAATCTACCAAGTCCTCCAGTTTTTGAGAAACACGAATTCGTCATTCATGTTAAACGCCTATCCTTATTATGGATACACTAAAGGAGACGGCATTTTCCCTCTTGAATATGCTCTTTTCCGACCCCTTCCTTCAGTGAAACAAATTGTTGATCCAAACACACTATATCACTATAACAGTATGTTTGATGCAATGGTGGATGCTACCTATTACTCTATAGATGCCTTAAATTTCAAAGATATACCCGTCGTTGTCACAGAAACTGGCTGGCCATCTTTTGGTGGAGCAAATGAACCCGATGCTACTGCAGAAAATGCCGAGACCTACAATAATAATATGATTCAGCGGGTCCTGAATGATTCCGGTCCACCTAGTCAGCCAAATATACCCATTAATACCTACATATATGAATTGTTTAATGAAGACAAGAGAAATGGGCCTGTATCGGAAAAAAATTGGGGCATCGTCTATACTAATGGAAGTGATGTTTATCCTTTAAGTTCTAGTGATGCTTCTGGCCAGATCACTGGAAGTGGAAACTCTTCGGGAATATTTTGTGTGGCTAAAGATGGAGCAGACACTGATAAGCTGCAAAATGGCCTGAGCTGGGCTTGTGGACAAGGCGGAGCAAACTGTGCACCTATTCAACAAGGACAGCGATGCTATCTCCCCAATAATGTGCAAAGCCATGCCTCATATGCTTATAATGATTATTATCAGAAAAATCAAGGTGTTGGTGGAACTTGTGACTTTGATGGTACCGCTGAAATCACTTCGAAGGATCCAAGTAAGTTGATACAAATTCTTACTTCTTTTTTATTGCATTTGGATTTGATGTCACAATTTCAGTCATTTATGCAGTGAACACATCAGTGACCATTGAATTAAGATTGGACGCTCTAGATTTTAACCTCAGTATTTTTGACTTAAATTTTTTTTACTTGCTTTCTGCACCGTCCAATTTTGATCCAACAGTCACTAATGTGCTGACTGCGTGACCTCGACAAATCTAAATCCCATGTTATTTCTCTAGATGGTCACATATGTGTAACTGCGACCTTTTTAGATTGAACATGCCATCCGCTAACTATCCAGAAAGCTAACGCTGTTGGGTGAAAACATTGAGAAAACACAGTCTCACTTGAGCCCCCTTTGGGCTTGAAGCGTAGACAATGCACAGGCCCACCCAATCTTGTGCTAAATTTTAACAATTTCCTTAGAATAGGGACAAACAATGATAATTGAATTGAACTCTAGAACATATGATTATAGCGACACTGATGCCATCTCATGTACCACTTTGTTGAATTAGAATGACCCTACTTCAAGTATAGGTCCTGTTTTGTTTACTATTAGCTTTGCCTTTACTCCTTAGGATATTCAAATAAATGGAGGGTACTTCCCTCATGTTTCCAATCATTATACAATAAACATTTATAGCTGAATCTAGTTTCATTGATTGAAAATATTGAATTGGAGTTATAATGTCAGTGTGTCACTCTTAAATTATATATTAACTTGTCTAGTGGAAATTGCCCAGATCTTAGTTGGTTGCGTCAGTAGTAGTATTAATGTTGTTTGGATGCGTCTCATGCATTCTTGCTGATTCTATAGGTCTAGTTTCCCCGTAAATCTGTCTTAGAGTATGTTTGGATGGAGGATTTTAAAAGGAAGGGGATGGCAGGACTTATTTTTCTTTTCTAAGTCAAGGAAGCTATAAAATGCTTCTAAAAATAAATTAAGTGTGATTGAAATATTTTACGATTATCTATCAAGTTATTCTTTCAATTTTTGTTTAAATCGTAAATATAAACCAAAATATAGACTTGACCCATCAAAACTCTCCATCTGAACATATTGTTAGTGACGTCTCACTGTACAAGCTCAGTATTCAGTCCACTTATCAATTTGATTTTTCTGAGAGTTTCAGGAGGCATTTTTTTAGAATTGGGGATGTTCTAGTATTTTTGTGATCCTGATCCGCAGGACCTAGGCATTAAATTTATTGAACTTCATGAGCAAAACTATGCTATTAGAAATGTCTTATTGCATCCTGGAACTGATTGCATTATTGTGAAACTATCGGTAGGGTTTGAATTCTCTCGTTAAAATTTCATGACTTTATCAAGTCAAAATCGTGTCTATTTCTCTTTTCAAAGACACTGAATAATTTGCAAGTATTTTTGAAGAGAGACATGAAATTTATCATGACAAGATAACTGGGTTCTACAGTTGACTACTTTGATAAATGGTCTACGGTGGATCATCACATAAAATACCATCGACGACCAATGTTGCCCTTTGGAAGCAGAAGCTCACGATCATTCTTATTCTAATGAGTGAGACTTTGACCTGCAAAGTGCTGGTTCCACAAACACAAGGGTAAACAAATGAGTTGAATTTCAATGCACTCACATTTGTTTTCCCTTACTCATTATGATTTAGAAGACCATGAGCTTCCACATGAGTCGTCTTTGGAGTTTCGAGTGATTTTCAAGTATTTACCCACTTTGGACCACCTTTGTTGATATGACAAGATATACTGTAAAAGTTTGTCATAAAAAGATTGACTCCAATGGTAGCCGACTTTTTCAACAATGTATCTTATAAATTTGTGTGAACAAGTAATGATATTTTAAGTCTCTATGTTCCATTACTTAAATGTTTCCTTGCGAGCATTTAACCATTTAATACTGCGTAATTTGTTTCAGGTTATGGATCCTGTAGATTCACGGGAAGGTATACAATCTTATCTCAATCTATACACATCCATGATTAATTAAATTTAGAACTAATTGTTTCTCTTTAAAATTCTTGTCTGATCATGGGTTATTTTGATATCAGCTCTGGTGCTGGAGGAGTGAGCTTGCCTCCCACGGCACTTGGACCTTCTTCAAGTCCCTTTGGAGCAAGTATGAACCTGCAAGTGTCCACCCTTCAGTATATGATTTCTGCTATTGGTGTATTTTTTGCTCTGATGATTCTTTGACCAAAAGGTTTATGCACTTCAGATTGCAATTCAATTATTCGCTGGAATGTAGTTTTCATCGATTTTGATTCTTACTTTCTTCTGTCCATTTTATTCTTCATAGCTATGTCACATCTTGTGCATTTGAGGTCTTGTAATTTATCTCTTTTATGATAGATAGTTGCTTAATTTAGTGGTTTAGCTCTAGGAGAAAAACTGAAAACTGAATCTAGAAGAAATTATCGCCACTGTTATCTCTTTTACTTCATTTTGAGTTGTCTGGGGAAAAAAAATCTCTATCCATCGGTTTCTAAAGGCTATATTTGGATTGATTGAAAGATGAAATTGAACGGGTGAAACTATACCAACTTTTTCATTTATAGAATGACAATTTGTTCAATTTGTCTTTTCTAATATAGAAGCATTCCAATTTGTTCAATTTTGTACTATAAAAATATCTAAATTATAGAATGACAATTTTCGTTTCAATTTAGTTCACTGTGACGTTACATTAGCAAAAATCGGTTTTAAGCTTGCGGGTAGTGGCAATTTCTAGAAAAGGTAGGTTGATTTGATGTATATTAATTAAAGAAGAGTCCGCAAGACCAACCAACTTTTCAAAAAAACTTTTAATGGCTTACCTTTTTTTTTTTTGAAGATTTTAATGGCTTACTATTAGACCGTGAAGTAAATGGTGAATGAACAATTTTTTTTGGAGTATTTTCATTTTCTTGCTTGTTTTGGGTGAATGAATGGTTTGCCTCTTCTAAGGTTTGTTTAAATGTCAATTATAAATATCAATCACCATAATATGTGATAAATGAGTTAACACTTTACACACATGAATCTTTAAATGAGTTGCTTATATCAATGGCATGTTGTACTGTTTAGAAATTCTGTTAGGAAGGATGCCCATGTAGCTGTTCATACTTTATAGTATGCGACCACGATAATGTGTGAATAAAAAGGATAGAACCTATCTAATGTAACAAACTTCATTTTAGAGAATAAAGTAAAGGGGAGGGATATATTTGACTCCAAGAGTAACTCGAAAGAGTTACTCCACATCCTCACCCTCCATTTTATCAAAATTTAATGGACTAGATTTAATTCTTATTACCAATCATGTGACCTCATTTACCTTAAACAAATTCTCACAATATTAGATCTTCATCCTAATGAATCGTGAATTAGTTGAAAAAAAAATTATAGAATAGTTTGCGATTGTGGTCTTTGGATGGAGGGAGGAGGATCGTCAAATGGAAAGAAAGGGTATGCGTGGGCAGTATCTGCTGGATTGAACGCCGCCCTTGCAGCCATCTTCGCTAAGTTCAACTTTCACATCTTGATTAAGTACGGATTCGTGGTATTGTTCAATGTAACCATGTGGTGTTGTTATGTCAACAGTCTTAAAGCTCTCTCTTCTCTTCAAGCTACTGTCACCAATTTCGCTACCAATTTCATCTCTTCTGGTTTAGCCGGTTTCTTCTTCTTTCATGAACATCTCTCTTTCCAGGTACTAGTAATTTCAATCTTTACATATTAATTACCCTATTTGTAACTAAATAACTGAACAAACAAAATTGAATTAATTGTGTAAAATACTCACGATCACCTTCCATTGTTTTTCCCTTCTCCATCAAAATAAGCGGTGTGATAGAAATGTTTTACAGTGGTTTGCAGGTGCCTTACTCATAATAATTGGTGTAATAATTCTTAGCAACTCAAGTATTGAGAAGAAGGTTAGCTCTGATTAGAAGTTGCAGTTGAGTATGTTACCTTTCATGCTTGCTTATTACTGGCCAAAGCTAGCATCATCCGTAACTGCGTCAACATCAACTTGTAACATGAACCACTTCGCCTCACATGAAACCTGCTGAACAAGTTGTTTCTTGCCCTTTTGCCAAATTAAAAACTCTCTTATTGTTTTATTGATTTATTTATATGGTTCTGTGGTGTATTGTAGTTGGTTTGAGATGAATGCCAATACTTTAGAGGTTGTCTCTTTGCTGTTATGATTTTATGACATTGGTCTGTTCATGTGTTCTCTTTGGTTCTTTTCTCTAATTTGAATTGGACAGCTTTGGTGCATTTGTTTAGTATAAACAGCTTTGGTACATTTAGAGTAGCTTTGTTACAGGATTTTTTTTTTTTTATCAAAAGTGTTTCTATTGGCTGGGATTTGACTTATGGATTTGGAATGTAAAATACAAAGAATCAGAATTGATACGGTAGATGTTAATCTGGTCCTTAAATCAGTTGTATTGTGGAGACTGCGTACGACGGAATTGGAGGATCCTGAAGGGGTTCTTCCTCTTGATCATTTGTTTCGGCAACAAGTTCCTTCAATCTTTGGTACTTAGTGTTGTGGAATTGGTCGTGACATATAGGCAATGAGCTCATGGGATTTCCTTATTTCTTCATCGTGGCAGCAAAGTACGAGAATGCAGAAGTAGTGGTGAGGGAACTGGGGAGGCCCTTGTGGAGAGTTGAGTCTTGGTAATTATGGTTGCAACCTTGATGATCCAGGGATGTAGAAGCGGAGAGACATGAGTTATTTTCTTTTTCTTTTGTGTAATCTGGGTAAACTCTCTAAATTTGTTGGACCTAAATGATGGACCTAAATGAAGAGACGATAAACTCTTCCTAAAAGTTTAATCAAAGCGAGAGCTGTATTTATTAAATAAATTCAGTTCCAAACTGTTTGATATGTAAGGAGGAAGTAACGCCATCAAAATATCTCTTACTATTTATTGTAAAAAGATAAAAAAAATGTAATAATAAATAGTTAAGTAAATAAGATTAATTTGTATGCATTAACAGTGTCATTTTTTTTACACATGCATCAAATCACACTAAAGTGTCATTTTTACAAGTTAGTTCAAGTATTTCCACAAATATTTGTATGATTTAATTTAATTGAATGTATGTGTAAAAACAGTGTCTATAAATTAAATCCTAATATATTCCATGTAAAAGAGATATAATTTCATGATAAATAACATAACAAAGATAAAGAAAAATAACAACTTTTTCCCTTTATAAAAACGTAACTTAAGGGATGAAAAATAACATAACTTGTTAGTATTTTTTGGTATGTATTATATTATTAACCTTATGTTCCCTTCTTCCTAAATTATAGTAAGTCATTTAACAAAATAATTTGTGATTTTTTTTCTTCTTATCATACTATATATGCCTTTATCTTCTTTCAATTTTTAAATTTCTCCATCTTCAAGTTTCTCCCGGAATGAATTAATATGGCAGAAGCTGGTTCCTTTAAAGATCTCTGTTTTTGTTTGGCGATTGCTTTGTGATAGATTACCAACGAAAACAAATCCGGCGACTCGCAGTGTCATCTCTTCAGAGGCTCGGTTTTGTGTTGCTGGACGTGGCCACCTTGAAGATGAGCGTCATATGTTTCTTATGTGTTCACACTTCGCTTCCCTTTGGCCGATGGTGCGAGCTTGGATTGGATTTGATGGTGTCGACACTCAGGTTATTCAGGATCACTTCTATCAGTTTATTTATTACACAAGTGGTTTAAAAGCACGGCGTAATTTTCTTCAACTCATATGGCTTTTGTGCTCTTGGATCTTGTGGACTGAAAGAAACAATCAGTTGTTTAAAAATCAGGAATGCACTAGTTATTAGCTACTTGAAAAAGTAAATTATTATTTTTTGTAGTGGCTGAAAGCCAAGCATGTTACTTTTGTTTTTGATACTCAATTGCGGTGGTCGAAACCCCTATTGTGTTTGAGTATTGACTAACTCTGTTTTGTTGTTACTGCTTGTACTTTTAGTGATATCTTTGACACACCTTGTGCTAAAAGAACCGTTGTGGTTTTGTTAATATATTCATTTTCCACTTTTCAAAAAAAATTTAAATTTCTTTTTCACATACTATTAATAAGGAGTAATAATTTTATTTTTATCAAATTACTTATAATTTTTCTTTATTATACAAAATTTAAAATTGTGAAAACGATTTTCTCTCTCGCCGAACCACACCCTTCACTACCCAAACCTCAATTTCATCTACCTTCTCTACTCATGAGGAATTGCATGCATGGTCTCCACCTCAATTTCATCGTGATTGACTACTAGGAACTCAATTTAGAAGATTGTTGGTAAAAGAAAGAAGATTATGAGCCAAAGAGGGCTAGAAGAGATTCAAGAAAAGTAGAAGTCTCATAATTTTACTCAAGTTCTTGTTATCTCATCAAATTATTAAACAAGACTGGAATTTCATGGAGAAGAAGCAAAGAAAGGATTGAAGAATTGGGGAAAAACTTGGAAGCTCACAGAGTTCACCAATTTCTTGTGTTCTTCAACAATCAAGGTGGGTTCTCTATTTAAGCTTTGATTTATTGTTAATTAGTCATGGAAATGTGAATTCTCTTTAAGCTATGATTTGAAGCTTAGAGTTAGAAACCAGTAAATTATAGTTAAGCGATGTTAGTAGATTGGATTGTATGTGAAAATTAAATTGAAGCTTAAAAAGAAGAGAAATTAACATGAAATTCGTAAGAACAGGCCTGTAGTATTTGACTCATGATTTTTGCTCTGTAACCCAGATTGATATCATCATTGGATTTTTAGAATCTACACTCAATTCCATTTTGTTTGAGTACCAAGTTGATAGTGTTCGGATTAGTAATGAGGTCTTAAAAGGTGTTTGAAATTAAGATTCTGGTGCTGAAAAACTGCAGAATTGGCCCTGTGGGTTTTAACGTGTGCGTGCCATGCAAACTGGTGTGTGAGGTGTATGGTTCAGGGGGCATCCAGCCCTATTGTCCAGAATTTCTGTGAAGTTTTAGGAGTGTTTAAGAGTTTGAATGGGTGTTTAAGTAAGGCTAACCTCTTCCTCTTACTTATCGTTGGTTCCCTTCACTTAATTAATGATAGAGAGGTTATACCTCTTTATTACATCAATTTATGATCATAATAAGAAATTGTAGGCAAGTGAATACCCTATGGAAGGGAAATCTCTAACTCATTAGAATGTTGAACTCTGACGTTAGGCATTATAATATCCAAATTACTGTTACTTTAACTTTTTAAGCAAATTGGCCTATAAGGCATTTCTTGCTAAAGAATGAGAGATGATTAGAGTTCAATGGTAAATGGATTCCTCTTATGTTAGTTTCTTCGATTATGGCTGGCCCGTAGGAAATAGATTAAAAGGAACTATGGAGGAAATATAAGCATTCCTTGAATAAATTATCATATTGAAGATATTGACCTTGTAAATAAATTCAGCGACTGATGTTGGTAGGTTAAATATGTATATGTGTGTGTGCATGACGACTAATGATTTAAATTGCTCAGTTTCATAAGTGTGTTTAAACTATCAGTTGTTTACCATCCGATCAGTTGTGATTAGTACAATTGGAAGCATGGATGTTAAACCAGATAATAATAAAATTGTGAGGCATTTCCGGTAAAGTATTGTTTTATTATATCTAACGCTTCACCGGCAGGTGGATACTATTGGGTACCCTCACGCTCAATAGTATTATAATTTGAGAAAGAAGTCAAAGAAGAAATATTTAAAAGGAACAGAGACCGCTATAAATTTATCCCAAATATTTACTTTGGTTGTATTCTTGTTGAAAGTGTTGATGGTGAAAAATGTCTTGGTAACAACAACTTGAATGAGTTTGATCTGAACAGTATTGATTCTTAATGAGAGGAAAACATTGATTGCTGAAGAAGAATAGATAAACTAAACTGAACTGAATTGGGGGATTAGGGTTTAGGAGGGTGAAGTGATGATACCAGGTGGAGGAGGAAGAAGTTCAACATCATCATGGGCACCGACAACCTCAGTGTCAGCTTCTGGAAAGAGAATTCAAAGAGAAATGGTTGAACTCAACAACGACCCTCCTCCTCATTGCTCTGCTGGTCCCAAGGGTGATAATCTCTATCACTGGATTGCCACCATTATTGGCACCCCAGGTTCACCATCTTCACCATTCAGCTTAGGTTGTCTGGGTTCAGATTGATTTTATCATAAATTTGAATTTTTATTGTATTTTTGTCTGTAGGAACACCTTATCAAGGTGGCATATTCTTCCTTGACATAATATTTCCTACTGACTATCCCTTCAAGCCTCCCCAGGTACTATTCGTAACATTTTTGCGGCTATTCTTTCTTTTTCTCGAATTGGTGTTTGCTTTGGCATGTGGAACAATGTTAGCATGAAATGGAACTGTATTTTTATATAGATTTAATCTTTATGCACTGCCAGTGTAAAATTATTTTACATGTGCATCCAATAATGTGTTGTCACGTCATTTAATGTGATTGAAAACATGATTTGTCATATTCATTAATTAACGTGACAACACATAATTGGATGCATGTGTAAAATAACTTTACACTATCAGTGTATAGAAATTAAAATCTTTTTGTACAATGAATGTGTTAAGTTCCTTGAAGTTAATGCTTATTACTGATTGACATAAAGTTGTAATTCTATATACATTTAGTTTGGTAAGGCAATGGGCTTGTCTTATGCTTATATTGTGCACCACATTAAGTAAAGCTAGAGAATGAATTGATACTTAAGCCATAGGATTCTCCCACCTAATAGGCTCGTCCTTTGGGATGGACTCTTCTCTAGAGATCAAGTCATACAAACACTTGATAGTTTTATTGAGAGCTTGCCGAGTAGGATAGGTAAGCAGAATAGGAACAAACAGGAAAATGGCTACCTATATCAAAAGGGTCAAGAATGAATGTAATTATGAGTGGTTAGAACCCATTTGGGGTTGGCCTAGTGGTTGGCTTGGGATCTTGGAGTATGCTCCTCCAGAAGTCTCAGGTTCGATTCCCTCTAGTGCCAATTTTGGTGGGCTAAGTCCATACAGAGCTTGCTCTGGCTTTAAACGGGGCCCCCGCAAGTGGGCGGCGGGATTGGTCCCCTCGGATTAGTCGATTCTTGGATCGGATACCGAGTTTTCAAAAAAATAAAATAAAATTATGAGTGGTTAGCCAGAATGCTCTCTCACCTCGTAGGTTAGTCTTTTGGGATGCTTTTCCTCGTGGGCTCGAGTCACAATTCTTAAAAGCTAGACTGGAGTAAGGTCCTCCTCAGGGAGCCAAATTGATGGCATGAACTATTCTACAGCTATGCATCACTCCTTCTATGGATGGGATTACCAAGCATAATTCTTGGAAAATGCATAAAATTGTTTTTGTAACCCTTCCCTTTTTCATAAAGGGGTCTGTGTTGTTAATCCTAGTGGTGGGGAGCAGTCGACCGCTAAAGTGGAATAGTAGATAGAGGGAAAGCCTCTATCGTGAAGACTAGAAAGTAGTTTGGGAAGTTTATGGCTGAGTAGAAACACAGCAGAACTAAATGAGTAATAGATAACAGAGGAGGATCCGGTAGTCATCACCACTACCATAAAACCTAGTAGCCATTTCTGGAAGAAAACAAAGAAGGTAAGGGAGCAAGTGAGTCTTCGGATCTTCACAAAACAGGGGTAGGAGAAAGGGAGTTTCACTTTCGCATGGCACAGAATGGCTGAAGCTGCTGACCTAAAATACTAAGGGAAAATGACCAAAAAGCTGAATAAATCTAGTGAATAGGGGGTGAAAGGGGCATTTTGCATCAAAGGTGGCTGTTGTGGCGGTCAACACATTTTTCTTTCGAAATAGCTACTCTTTTATAATGCCAATGTGACATACCAGCTGTAAGTGTTGCAGCTGTGCTGCTGCAATTCCATTATCACATGTGTTGCAGCTGTGACATACCTGCTATTGACAACATAGATAGGGATATTATGGTAGCTGATATTACAAGATATAGTCACCGGGTGGTCTGTTACAGTTTTGAACTATTGAATCTTACACCCTCTTATTTGAGTCCACTCTCCCACTTCCGAAGCAATAAACAATATATCATTTTGTATGCATTTAACTATTATTAACTGAAAAAAAAAGGTTATTCATTGGCTTGAATGCACATATTTTTTCGCTTGTGATTTGATATAGGGAAAGTTCGCTGGCTAACTGTTTTGTTCAAGATCATGTCATTTGAAGGAGCGAACTGGGTCAATGGGAACTTTCAGTTGTTTTTCAAGTAGAGTTTAAAAAATTGGTTACTTGTATTGTATAAAATGCTTGTTTTTTCTCCTTCGGAGTAAATCACAGTTGCCTTCCCATTATGTAATTCTTCAAGTACAGTCCCTTTATTTTCAAAGCTTATAAACTTCCTGTAACATGTCTTCTCTCAACTTTTCATAAACTTCTCTGTTCGAAGAGTTTGATATAGGTTTAAAAAATAAAAGGGCAATATGCAGACAACAAAAAATCTATGGGGAGGTAAAAGTAATTTAATTGTTGTGTATTGCCTTATTAAATTGAACTAGCAGGTAGTCTTCAGAACTCGCATTTACCACTGCAATGTAGAACCTGATGGCCGTGTTAGTATGGGAATATTGAAGGATGGTTGGAGTCCGGCACTAACAATTACTAAGGTGCTACTTGCTGTTAGATCACTTTTGATAAATCCCGACCCTTGTAAGTTTTTCTATTCTCTTCTTGAATACTATACCTTTGTCCCTCTATCTAAGATCCTTTTAGTTAATGCACGAGAATTAAGAAAAAATATTTCTATATTAAATTTGTCAACAATTTACGATCTCTTTTCAGAATTATCCATCAATTATTAGGAGAGATAAATGATTAGTCTTTAATTTCCCCATTTAATTAGGGGTATGTATTTTTGTGAAAGATCACCAATGTATCTTGTAATTTGAAAATGATTTTATAAAAGGGACAAGAAAAATTTACAAAGGAGTCTTACATATAGGGATGAAGGTAGTAGTGTTTGTATGTATAGAATGACCGTTTTAATTACTGTTTTCATTTGTCTTATCCTTTGTCCTTATTCTTTTTGTTCTTAAAAAATGTCTGATTCGTGATGGTTTACATGGTACTTTTATACTTGAGCCTTTTGCTTCTGAATGCAAGAAAAGAGGAAACTATTGTATTATTACATCCATGTCTTGAAAAAGCAGCATGGTTTAATAGGACACTCCACTAATGATTATGTCTTTTAACACTGGATTCAATTAATTTTCAAACATGCAGTATTAGTAATACCAATATTTACATTTTGTTTGTATAGAAAGTAATAACAACACTTAAAATCAGCCGATACTCCAACTAGCTTCTTCAAAAAAAAATAAATCTTAGAATGTAAAGTTGTTATCGTTGTTGCAGACAATGCTGTTGTTCCTGGCATTGCTCACTTATATTTGGGAGACAGAGCAAAACATGATGATATTGCTGCAGAATGGACTATCCGATTCGCCAAATGAATAATATGATATAAGAGTTGTTTGGTTGCCTAGCAATTTCACATTCCTTCCAATATGTACTTTATTTTCAGATGAATTTCACTCTGTTGAAAAGTTTTGTCGTATAGTTGGTCTTCTGCATCTCGTATATCATGTTCCAATATTTATGTGAATGAAAATGATGGTTCATGTTCATGCACTTGTAACAAGCTTATCTCCTGCCTACAAGCTGTGTTATAATTCAAAGGCTTAGTTGTACTTCTGACCCTCTAACTTTCTCAATGTTGCAATATACTTGTCTCTCAAATTATATTTAAAAAATAACATCTCTTTGTCATTTCTAATTATTTCGAGTGTTCAAATATACATATGATGAGTTGCAACATTTTTAAAAATTTAATAACTATCAACTCAACCGCGTTAACAACATAGTTATATTGCATTAACCATGTATTTTGTTGTCATTTTATGTTCGTATATCTTCATAATTTTACCATTATCTATCGGTCAACATATTACGTGCTTATATAAATTATATATTATTATTATTATTATTATTATTATTATTATTATTCATTAACTAAAAATTCTTAACACTTATTTAAACCTGTGCAACGCATGGGCTTTCTACCTAATTATAAGGGAACTTCTACGGTAAGCAAATTATGGTGTACCGGTACTCCTACTTTAAAAATCTAATTAAATTAACTATTAATTTTATGAAATAAAGAGCTATTTGTTGACATTTATATTTTTGAAAATGTTATTTCATACGAAAAAACATCATTTCATTGTTTATAAAAATCATACTAATTTTTTTACATTTTATTGTAAAAAATAATCAAAATTCTCTATTATGAGTACTAAAAATTCAGAAAAATTAAATTTTATTTCGTCGACGTTTTTGGTAAATAAGATTTAATTATTATAATTATAAGTGATAGAAAACAATTTTTCTCTTGAAAAAATAACACATTTAACTATTAATTTAGTGATTTGGTGTACCAATACACTCAAAAAATTTGGTGTACCATAGAATTTGCCAATTATAAAAGAAAGAGACCTTATGCTCTCTTCGCCAAAAGGACAATGAAAAAAGTTGTGGGTCCCACATTTTTTTCTTTCTCTCCTCTCAATTTCTCTCAAAGGCTTAACGTGGAAGATGAAAAAGTTGAATTTAATTTGTCTAACTATACAACTATAGTTATAAGATCTTAGACGACAATCGATAGACTGAAAGGTGAAGGTTAATGTCGGACACATATGATTTGACAAAAGAGTCAAAACATGAAAATAATCAAGATTTTCTTGAGTTCATAAGGTATAACTGTTCTTTACGAGTTTAAGCTAATATTTATAGCATGAAATATGAGATTACCAGCTTAAACACATCATCGTACTTCGAAAGAATAATTGAGGCTCTAGTTCCTATCATTGCGATGAACTAAAATCCCAAGGCATTTTTAATAACAATGTTAGAGCTTTCAAACATAAACCACTCTAAAACAATCATTATTTGATCTTATTAAAATAGTGAAAGAAATTGGTATTCAAACAAAGTCCTATGAATTGATATTTTTACTACCCTATAAAACAATGCACTTACGACTTTATCAATAATCTGTGTTGAGAAAAATGTATCACAAAGTTTTTTTAAAGGTGTATTAGAGAGTTGTTGATAACAAAAATCATATTTTTAATAGAGAAAAAGAGAGAGAAAAAAAAAAGAAGAGGAAATATGCATTAGAAAAATTTAGCGGTGCAAATAGTAACATCTTATATTTTTTGTGTGTGATGATAGAAACAATCCCTAGGCCCAACCCGACTCCATTACCATCCCAACAAACCCTAGAACAGCCGCATTGCGTAGAAACCCTAGACACAATATGCTTATATATACTGTCATATATCATCAAAGTTCACAGCAGCCATCAACCTAGCTCAGCCACAATGGCTGTGCCTCTTCTAACCAAGAAGATCGTAAAGAAGAGGGTCAAACATTTCAAGAGACCCCAGAGCGATCGTAAGATCTGTGTGAAGGTATAATAATAGCTTTTCACTTTTTCAATTCGGATGTGATGATAGTAATTGTCGCCCCAGTCTTAATTTACACCTACGGTGTAACATGGTGACTGACACTTTATCTGATCCTGATTTATTTACCTTATGTTTTGTTTGTTTTTGTTTTCACTTCAATATTGGGATATGAGGATAAAAAAATTCAAATGTGACATCCAGTCTTACTACATACGTGGTGATTGATCGACTATCTGATCCCTACTACAAATCTATCTTAACTTTGTTAATTATAGTTATAAATCTTTGCAAGAGAAATGATGATATATATCCATACGGTTCTGTTATAGATGATGAAAAAAACATGCACTACCATCTGATCTCTTGCAAATTATTGTATTAAAGTATATTGTATATTGCCTATGGTATCTGATGTCCAGAATTCAGGCTTATGTCTAGTAGCTGGACATTTCGTTTTTACTGGCATATATCAAACTTTTACAGGTCTTGCGACACAGGGGTTTTCTTATTCATAAACCTACTGTTACTAATTCCCTGTTTATATTCTTTACAATGTTTTCATGTTATTCTTTATTGTTCTGCAATCTATGATGCAATTAATATCCTTACTATTATGATTATCCGTGATTAATCAAATATATCACCATCTTTCGACTGAGATTGCAGTTCAATTATTTTGTTTTACTCATTAATTATATTTGGTTTATATTATTATGTTATGATATGCTTATTTTTCATAGGAAAACTGGCGCAGACCCAAGGGTATTGATTCACGTGTGAGGAGAAAGTTTAAGGGATGTACTTTGATGCCAAATATTGGTTATGGATCAGATAAGAAGACTAGACATTATCTACCAAATGGTTTTAAGAAATTTGTTGTAAGCAATGTGAATGATTTGGAGCTTCTTATGATGCACAATAGGACTTATTGTGCTGAGATTGCACACAATGTATCCACTAGAAAGAGAAAGGACATAGTTGGGAGAGCAGCACAACTTGATGTTGTTGTAACCAACAAAACAGCCAGATTAAGAAGTCAAGAGGATGAATAGTTTGGTCTTGTTGAGAAACTTTTTTGTATTGACTTGATACTTATGTTACGATTCAAATTTTGCCATACTAAACACATTTTTTTTGTTATTTATTGCAAGATCTGCTGCTCATTAACCAAATTTCACTTGTACATCTGTAGTAATCGAGGTTTATAACTATTAATTTGAAAATTTGTTGTATTTTCTCTCGAACATTGTTTGGCCTTGTTTTTCTTTAGTCCTCTGAAGAATAAACAGTTCTTTTCAACACTTCTAAAGGAATGGCCTCAACCTTCATATGCTGCTCTTGTTCATCCCATAATAGCTCATCAATTTCAGTGCTGCTTCTGACAATGCAAATCATCTCCAAGGAACCTTGCCTCCTTCAAATTCAGATCATCTTGGGAACAAAATATGTCAACAAACATGTAATGAATTTTGCAGACAATTATGAAGAGAAAAAATAGTTTCTGTGAAGGAAGTAAACAGCTCAAATGATGAAGGTATTCAACAAGCAATCCTTAACCCACATCATGTTAAATGGGTTTGGATCTCATGCTAAAAGGTAACTCAAAGTATAGTCTCACTAAAAACATAAAACAACTTTGAAACCAACTTCAACAAATATAACAATGAGCTTAAATTTAACATGTGAATCTGTGATTAGATGAGTGTTTCCTATGGAAAAAAGACCTATTTGTGTATCCATCAAACTCAACAGGCTTATATTGTTGAGAAGATTGGTTTCATTGTACCATTTACTCGAATTCCCCTACAGTTCCTTATAATCTTCAAGCAAATGGACCTTGAATTCGATCTAAATTAATCAAAGTAGCAACATACAATTTAGTAGCCACATACAGTTTCTTCCAAGGCTGAACCATCCCTTTAAGCTTCTCAAGAAGAACATCCGGCGAAGTATCCATATCCAAATTAGGCATTATTGGCTCCTTATTTTGAGCTTTCTCCCTGAACCACATGATCATCTGGTCCATTCTTCCACTAATCACAATAACAATGTTCAACAACCTCTAAGATTTCAACTTTGAATGTACTTAGCAGCTTGACCTTCACAAACCCTATGCCGATAATTTTCGGGAGTCAAATTGCCTCCAAATAATGGTGCTCTTATCATTCTGAAGTTGCATAGGAGTGACATTGTGAGTAAAGATGAGCCTTATCCCATCTCTTCAAATGCTCAAAATCAAGGCTGGAAAGCTAAGCTAAAAATTACATAAAATATAATGATAACTAAATTTTGTTGTGACAACTTCAACTCAAATCACACTAGCACGGTTTTGAATTGCTAAACAGGGTCATTCACCTTACACAACACAATGGAAGATGAAATAAAGGAAAAGGTGAGGGAAGGGGAATTACAAAAGAAAATCAAAGTATAGGGAAAATTTGTTGCAGAGATTCGAGATTCATGAGAGGTTCTTCAGCTATTCTAAATTTTCCACATGAACGTTTTCCATACAATGTGGCTTATAATCGTTCTCAATTTGAATATTAATGTTGCTTCACTTGTGAGGTAGTAAAATAAGTGTTTTTCCATACAAAGCAATTCAACCAAGATAGAAGACAAACTGCATTATTCATCAATAACTGAATAAATACATGTCATGTCACATAATATTGAAACACAATTTTATCCAAAGCAGCAAATCATAACGTTCATTAAAAATTAAACAGTCGGTTCCATCTAAAAGTCACCACAATTACAAGTCATCTTTATGCTTACAAATTATTTGATCATAGGATTGATTGAACAAAGTTGGGCAAGGCCAAAAGCTGTTGGCAGGCTTACACCTTGAATTCTCCAAATTGAAACAATAGGCCTTGCCTTTAGAAAAGAGGTAAATGCAATTTCTTTGACATCCATAGTAGTCTTGAGCTAACAATGAGAAGTTTGAGTCTCTGCCCAAAACAAACAAAGCTTCACCCAGATCTGGCACATCAAACCATTTACCCCATTCTTGATCAAGCTTATAAATTTTCACAAAAACAACCTTGTATAAATATTGCTTATGATAGCTTTTATCATTAATATACAAATCAACCACATAGAGATTTCCATCATATTCTACTAACTGCTTCTTCTTTTTATCAGATTTCACCCATAAGTGCTGCTTATTCCTATCACAACAGTACAACTTTGGTGCAAACTGAACCAACTTCAAAGTCAAAGGATTGATCCAGAAAATTGTTCCGTTTACATCCACAACATAAAGTTGTTCATTGTGAAGAATTATATCATCGTAACCCATGTTTACTCCATCATCATCTGTTATTATTGTGGTTTTCTTATCTCCAATATTGCAAACATGCACCTTTCTATCACTGTGCAGTGCAAAAATAATGTGATGACGAAACAAGATTACTTTACAACCACTAAGCGGCGCATACTGAAAATCATCACCTCGATATCTAGAGAAATTATGACTGAGAGTATATCCTTCAAACAATTCCACAAATCTATAGTTCATCAAATTCAATACTTTTTGGATAGTTTTCTCCTGGGATGATACTTTTTGGGTAGTTTTCTTCGGGGATGGATATGTCTTAGGATCGAAAAGATCAAAGAGAAAAAGTTTGGAAGAATTATAATCCTGAACCAGTTTTATGAGCCACCCTTTATTAGAAGAAGTCGAAGTTGACAAGTGGTGATGTGGTGCTGGTTCAATGCGGTATATTTTAGTTTGGTGTAGAAAATATTCAAGATATGGAATGCGAGGTGTATGAGAGGAAGGAGAAGGGACAAGAGAGCGACATAAACAACAGATACTACGAAATCGAACAACGTCAAGAGTAGTGTCGAGATTTTTTGCTATAACTAACCATAACTCTTTGGGAAGATTTATCCATTCCACCATCTTGTTATCATACATCACACCATGATCCATACTTTTTCTTTAGTCTCCAGCTACACACTCGTCACTCTGTCAAGGTTGTCAAACTAGAGAATTTAAGTAAACTCTATTTTATTTAGGTACAATTGACCAGTAAACTCCACTCGTACATATGAAAATAAAAATATATATGTACGTGTATAATACCATAAACGCATAAAATAATTCAAGTTTTTTAACTTAATTAATTATAAAACAAAAATATATCAAATCACCGTAAAAATTTAAGAGTTTAATGGTGGTGGGTTGACAATAAAAAACAAATTTGCACACAGCCTATCAAAACTTTTAGAATGGTGGCAATTCTGAATGTTTTGATCAGTTGTTTTGTAAGTCAGCAGACCACAATTAAACTCAAAATTTAAAGTATACAATGTATTCATGCCGATAATTCATTTTACTAAAGAAGGTAATCGTGATTTCGACTTCCAGTGCATTCAGAGTCACTAAAATTTCACTGAACACTAACGTAGAGCATATCACCAGAAAACGGTTGAAAAAAAGGTTATGAGATAAAAAATGAATTGTACCTCAAAAAAGTGACGAAGAAGGAATCACAGTCACAGTTGATTTTGGCTTTGAGTGATGAAGAAGGAGCCTTGGTCTTGATTGCACTGTTTGAAGGAAGGGAAGGGATAGGGGAAAACGCGTAGAAGAAATTCATTTCCGTGCGTGGGTTTATAAAGTTGTTTTCTTAGCGATTAATAATCCTACACTTTAGACTAGTGGAGGGTGACACAATTAAAGAGAATCAATCGCAACAACTTTATGAATTCATCTGGTACACTTGTCAACAGGATTCCAACCTTGGAGTAAAAGTGAATTTGTCATTTAAACATAGATGGTCCTCTAAGTTTGCTAATGTTGCGATTTTGACGCCTTAATAAAAAAAATGAAAATTTTCCCCCTAAGATTTAGCCCCTTTGCAATTGTGATCCTTTAGACCAATTTTGATTTTTTCAAAAGGCCATGTAAAAACATGAATAAAAAAAAGAAAAAAAGAAAATTGAAAAGGAAAAAAAAGAATAGGATTGGAACGTGATGAAGGGAATCAATCCCAGACCTTCATCACCAAAAGTTGAAAAACCAAATTTTCTGGAAAATAAAAGAAAGTGAAAAAATGAAATTGAAAAGAACAACAAGACAACAACACAACACATCATCATCATCTTCATCCTTCAAAACACATCATCATCATCATCATCTTCAAAGCTCATCAACCCTTCAAAATAAAAATCATCCTATGCGCCTCTTCAAAATTAAGAACCATATGCATTTAAACATTGCCGGGTCTTCAAATTAGAGTGGGTAGCCAAAACTACCTCATGCATACACATATCTTCACCTTTGTTTATAGTATTAATAAATGAAACTTCAAAATTAATATCAACTAACTACTTTCAATTAGATGTTTTCGGACAAATTTACCTTTCAAAACTACAATTCTTTTTCTGTAAAAAAAAACTAATTTTTTTCCTGATTAAAATTTAAATATACACCAAATTTCAAAACTAACACCATCTATTAGTTTAACATATTTTTTTGAAAAAAATAAATTTAAATTCAAATAAGTTTAAATAAAACATTTATTATAGAACAAATATAAAATCAAAAAAGGAAAATGCTAACAAGTGCTTTGATGTAGTATTGTTTGAGCAACTAAAAATAATTCCTTAAAAAAAAGCAACTAAAAATAGTAATTTTTGCATAAAAAATTGTGTAATTATTACTTTTACATGTGTTTGACTTATATTTTCAAGATACATTTTCTTATAATTGATTTCTTAAACAATACCCTTATGACACTTGTTAGCATAACTCATTAAATAAATTACATTATATATATATATACGCGCACACAACTAAATACCATATAATAAAGCTCCAACCAATTTGTCCCATAAGTCCTAACTCAACTGACAAAAAATACCGAAATTGTTAGGCCGGAAGTTATGAGCGGGGTTCGAACCTCGGTACCTCCATTTTGTGTGTGTGAGTTTATGATGGCTTTGCCATATCGTCTATCTACCAAAAAAAAAACTCCACATAACTCTATGATAGGGACATTGCTATACGAGAGGCTGGAGTTTAAATGTCAGGATCTCCACATATTCATGTTTAGAGGTGAAATTCTAGCCACCGGACAATTTGACTAAAAAAAATTAATTGTTGGGTTATTTTAATTTTAAGAAAACCTACCAAAAAAACAGTTTTTCTTTATTTTATGTTTACAATTCTTACCGTATTCGGTGTATGTTTAGTTTTGCGGTTTCTTCTCCCATCAATAAACATTGTCATATACTCAGATTTTGCAACTCCTATTATATAGTGCTTATCCTTGATACAGTTGCTAATAGTTTCTGTCTGTAATCGGCTCATTTTAAACCTAGCTAAACTCCATCTAAGAAAAACTGTCTTACTGCCATTGGTGTCTTATAGATAGATATATAGTTCTTTGTTTGCACTTCTGATATAGCAAAACACACGCAGATAAATCATCCATTCTCTCTTGCCTCTCGGGCTATGATAGGTACTGCAGGGAAGACTCCATTATATCTTGATTTCCATTCAGCTAAACTGACCAAAATACCCTTGCGCTAGTTAACTAACGCAAGTGTAAATCAAACATGACTTAAATTTACACATACGTGACTTAAGTCACGCCGCATGAGTTAACTCACACAGGTGTTATACCTCGCGTGAGTTAACTCACGCTAGAATGCATTTTCCTTACTAGCAATTCTTCATGATTTGTTGGACATCTATACATTAGTTTTCTTCGGTGTTGAAATTGATATATTGAAAAACAAGGGAAATTGGCTATTTAAACATTAGAACTGTACTGATTGGCCATCCCTTCTTTAATTTGTTTTTCATTGGTTTCTGCTTAATTGTTTTATTTTAACAAACAAGTTGGCAATTGATGTGTTTTTCATCCTTCTCTATAGAGATGGGCAGCACTTCCGGGAGAAACCCCACCTATAGATGATACTGAGGTAGATGATTGGCTTCCTCGCTTTGTCGTTCTTCATGGAGCATGTATATAACGAAAATGCATTCTAGCGTGAGTTAACTCACGCGGGGTATAATACATGCGTGAGTTAACTCATACGGCGTGACTTAAGTCACACATGTGTAAAAATCTAAGTCACGTTTTTTACACTTGCGTTAGTTAACTAACGCATGAGTATTTTTGGCAAGGCTGTAGGGCGCGAGTGTTTTGTGCAGAGTGAAGAGCAGAAATCTTATATCTTGGAGGATTTGTGTAACTATGCTGATAAATTCTCGAGGACAATATATTATCGTTTGTTACTGTTGCTGGTCTTGGTCATCATTTGGTAGAAGTAGCACTGAAATTGGTCTAAACTGTTTTTCCTTCTAGCGGAAGAAAGAAACGAGAAAGAAAATAACCCATTGGAAGTGACAAAGGAAAAAAATTACATTAGCTATTGGTTGCTAACCTTTACTGATTAATTGAAAACAAATGTCTCATTTTTGTCTCCGGATGGCTCTCTTGCAAGCGTGAACACTGAATTGTGATGTTCAAATTACAGTACATCTATTTTTATCAATCGTTCAATGTTCAAACTAATTGTGTTGTTCAAATTTACATGTTTTTTTGCATGCCAAATACAATTTCTAATTGCAATATAATTCGAGATACATTAATTATCGGTATAAAATTATGCATTGAGCAGAACCCAAACAACTGATAAGAAGGTATTCCGATCCATTTTATTTTCTAATAATGCACAGATGTGCCTCTAATGTAAATTTTACCTCAATATAACAATTGATAACAGCTCTTTCATAGTTAATACAACCACAACAACAACCAAGCTTTATGCCATTAAGTGGGGTCGGCTACATGGATCAAATTACGCCATAATGTTCTATCATAAACCATATTTGGATCCAACTCATTGACCTCTAAATCTTTTCTAATAGTTTCTCTCATAGTTTACTAGTTAATGCTTAGGACAATTTCTGTGTCTGCACAAACATAAGTTGATAAACAGGCACCAAATTAGGGATGCTGCGTAATTACTATAACCGATTACCTGGGAGCAATATAAGAATTGAGCACAAACTATTCACCTAAAATGTGCTAAAGTTAAATACATCCTTGAGGCATAGGAATTAATTCAAAGTAGCATCATAAGACCAGTCATTCAAAAATACAGAAATGACGTAAACAGTAAACTTAATACATATAGATGGTGTTAGACTTGTTTTGGGGAGAGAGGGGGGCTGGGGGATTACAGCCATGTATAGCTCTTAGGATTGAGGTCAAAAAAGTTTGGTCCTAAGATTAATCAGGGTGCCAAATCGTGTTTCAAGATGAAATAATGCAAGCATTCATTCTGTACAAGTTAATTTCATTAATAGATCTAGACAATTAGGAATAGGAAAAGCAGTTACCGAGAAAGTGCACAATTTAAGTACAAGAGGAAATTAAAGCATTGTATGATATGTTGTATACAAAATCATGATAATCAACAGAGGTGATCAATCAATACAATAAAAGAACAAGCAAGCATAGCAATGAGCTTAAATTTAACCCGGTGATATGAATCTAAAACTGAATCGAAAAGGAAGGTTTGATTGTACAATGAATAAGCATCAAAATCAGCGGTTCCAACCTGATCAGCATGTATTAATTCCATCTTTGCAATCTTTAGTCAAATTATAAAATGTTTCCACACGAGTCTTTCCACGGTAAAAGACCTCTGTATCCACCGCAACTCTCATGTATCCATCAAACTCAACAGGCTTTCCATTGTTAAGAAGACTAGTTTCATTGTACCATTCACTCGAATTCCCCCACAGTTCCTTATAATCATCAAGCAAATGAACCTTGAAATTCGCTCTCAGTTTATCAAAGTAATTATAATAGGGCTCATTAGTAGCAATATACAAATTCCTCCAAGGTTGAACCGACCCTTTAAGCTTCTCAAGAAGAGCATCCGGCGAAGTATCCGAATCCAAATTAGGCCATAACTCCTTATTTTGAGCTTTCTCTCCACGAACCACATGAACGGCATCGAAATCCCAATCCATTCTTCCACTAATCTCAGTAACAATGTTCATCAACCTCTTCGATTTCCACAACGCATGCCAAGGTCTCTGAATATACTTAGCAGCTTGACCTTCACAAACCCTATACCAATAATTCTCCGGCTCAGGCGAATCAAATTGCCTCCAAATGACAGTGCTCTTATCTTTCTGAAGTTGCATAGGAGTTACCTTATGGGTAACAACTTTCCTAACAGGAACCTTCCTTTTCTTAAGATGAGTCTTATCCCATCTCTTCCAATCCCTCAAAAACTCACCCTCCTCAACAATAGAAGCTACCTCCTTCAAATGTTCAAAATCAAAGTAATACCTAAAATCCTTCCCTTCTTCATCTTTATTACTAGGGTTATACATTGAAGCTAAACAAACACTCAAATCCATAACAAAGGTTCTATTCAAAAACATAGCTTCACCTAAACCACACAAAAAACTCCACATAAAATGATTCATACCCTTGCAATAATCACCACCTCTCGAGTAATACAAATACTTCCCATTCCTGAAATTAGTCTCCGATCCCAAACTCGGTATCGTATCGTTAATCTCATCATCGCGATTCGTTATGCGAGGCAAGGTTTTCCCCTTACCACCACCAGTCCGTGGCCGTGGCACCGGATTTCTCCTGGCATTTACTCCAGAATGAAATCCACCAGCATGAATAACCTTATAGCGACAATCATCAGTTACAGTTAATCTAAATCTGCGAAAATCACGATACTTCCGCCATGATTTCTCTCTCTTATTACGAAACCTCCACGAAACATCACAGTCACCAGAAACAGCACCGTTCACCGGAGTTTGATACTCGAAAAACGAAATCGACTTAAAAGCACGTAGATTAAATCTCTGAATAGCAATAAGAAGACGAGGATCAGAGCAATTTAGCGGTACGAGAAGCTCATCACAAGAGGAAGAGGAGGATGAAGGAGCGGTGGCGGAGGAATTAGCGATATTCTCTTCGGATTTTTGGATTACAGCCTCCGTGACAGCGGTGGTGGAGTCGGCGGGGGAAGGTTGTGGTGAAAGAGTGAGGTCTTCACCGGTATTGATAACGGAGGTGTCGATGTGGAAAGTGGCGTTTTGGGGTTGAGTGAAGAGATTGGTGAGAGCTGGTGAAGATTGAAGCCATGGATCGGGTGGTTGGTAAGTGATGGCAATGACGGTGAAGATGAGAACAGAGAAGACGAAGAATGAGAAGCATAAGTTGCTTATTAGTTTGATTAGGTTTTGGCCTATTGGTTCTGTTCTACTACTACTTGAGTTTGAGTTTGAGTTTGAATCTTTCATCTTTGTTTTTGTTTTTCAGATCTGAAATGGGATAAGGTAATGTGTATGAATTAAGAAAGAAAGAGTGAGTGAAGTGTTGTTAATGGTGATGGTGACGGTGGATCTGATTCTAAATCTGGTGGGAAGCCATAGTTACCAACTCTATTGCCTTACTTTGCTTTCGTTTACTGTTGCGACTTCCCACACTTGTGTAAGTACAAAACCAAATCAAGCCTTTACTTTTACTCCATCATCATTCAACATATTTCATTTTTAGAAAAAATTATATTTTTAACTCTTTTAACTTAATTATTTTATCTTTTTTCATTTCAATTTTGTCATTTTCATATAAATTTTCAAGCTTAAAATTCATGTTTTTAGTTTTTTTATGTCCTCTCAATCTTTAAATTTATGGTCTTTCATCTATGTTTGTATATTAATATTAGATTTGAAGCTTAAAAATCCATATGTAAATGGATCAAAAGGATAAAACTGAAATGTAAAAAAGATGAAAGATCAAATTGTTACCTGAAATTAAGTTAAAGAACTAAAAATGTAAATTTTTTTTTCAAATTTCTACTTATAAAAATCAAAAGATCAATGTAAAATGAGACTTTCAATTTTAAAATAATAAGTACAAAAAAAATTACAAATATTATCCCATATAAAAAATGCAAATATTATAATAAAAGTGTAAATTATGAGAAATTATATTGACAGGTTTCATTAAAAAATAATCAACATTTCAATTAAAATAATATGAAAGTCTTTTATTGGCTCAATCCTAAATCAATATTATTTGGACTCATCGACATAAATTGATCAATTGACATCATTTAATGATATTCTCTTTTAATTTGTTTAATATTATGTTTGCACTTAAATATTTTTCTTTAGACTTGTGTACAAGTAAGTATTACAAATTACAAATAAGAATCGATATTTATCTTTCTTCTTAACAATTTTAGCCTAGTTGGGAGTTTTCTCAAAACCAATTATATTGACTTGTACTTTAGAAAGTTTCACACGAAAGTTTAAACATCATTCCATCAACCACCATAAACAAGCAAAATCATCATTGAGGCATAATGCAATAGTCACACGATTGTATTGCATATAGAAGAAAACATTGATGTTGCACATCACAAAACCAATATATGAATTTCACTACTTAGTTAGTATTTTCCTATTTATTAGTTTTACATTAGTTACGGTGCTTCAATAGTTATTACTTTGTATAAAAATCAATAGCAACTATTTATGTAAGTATTATTTTTTATAAGTTTTTTTTTTCCACAATTAGCAAATTTGTGATGTTTTTAACTCATGAATCATGTAAACTTGTGATTATTGAAGCCTAGTGGACATGATAGTTAATACTATTAATGAGTTATTCAAATTTGATGTATCTATAGGAGTAAAAAAAAAACCAAATACAATACACATCACAATTTTAGGTGTCATTTATCATGTGTTTGGGGTGTCTAATTTTTGAAGTGTACAAATATCACTTTTTTCATTTGATAGACATACACACTCTCCAGCTAAAATTTAACGGTGGACATTTATAATCCATTAAAAGATGCTAATTTAATTAAAGTATCAACTTCAATATCTCTAGAAAGGTAACTAAAAGTGCTCTCACTCATCCAACAAAGATTATAAGAATTTGGGTCACTATGCAATTGTCATCTGCATGATTTCTCCAAGAACCTTCACAGGTTCTACAACAGACAAATGTTCCAAAGCACTTTTTAATAATAATAACTACAAGCTTTGTTTTTATAGAACTTCACTACTTACTCCCTCTGAACTTATTTATAAGAGACTTTTAGGTCAACAAAAGTTAATGTATCTAGTTTAAAATTTAAACCATACACATCAATTTATGCCGGCTCAAATGTCTCTTATAAATTTAGGACCGGAGGGAGTATATACGTAACCATATTGGAGAAATATAATTAAGGAAACACCTTTCATCGAAGAGCGTACATGGTTGTAGTCATGATATCAAAAGTTTTTGTAAATGAAGTGAGCTAACAACCGCGACAATGCGAATGAAAGTATAGCCAGCACAACTATTGAATTTCTTGTTGCAGCTGAAACCATTCCCTGCTTCATTGTGGCAACAATCCCAATTAAGGCAACAGATATAATCTGCAGCATCACTTCCACCACATTGAGTCTCTTATAGGCAAAATTGCAACTCTTGCAATTCACCACATGGCTCCAGTACCTGTTCAAATTTAATAATTTCTAATCAAGAACATGGTACAAATACCTATTGCATTTAGACTCTGTTTGGATAAACAACTTTATTAAGTACTTATGTCTAAGCTAATTTATAACAAATGATAAAATAAAATCAAACTGTTTCATATAATCTATAAGTTAACCAAGAAACGTGGGGAAATAAGCTAATTTTGTTACTTTTGATAGAATTGTTTGTCTTTTTCCTACAATACAGAGTTATTTGTTATCTCATTCCATCTAATTCTATTCCTGCAGTCAATTGTTAACTTGTAACTGACAAAACAATAGTTAATGTTGCATTGAACTTGAAAACTACAAATGAATCAGAGCAAATTTTTCTTCAAAAGCGACGGTTAAAAATGTATCGAAGGGAGTAGTTACCGGAGGTCCTTCAGGAGGTGCCTGAGGAATGAACTTGCAATCACCTGATCCATTAAAACACCAACCATGATACACACACTGTAACCTACCCCATTGATCAATCCTTCCTTCAGACAAAGGTGC
>Ga0228710_1000274_pt1 | contig 57149 bp, 28 predicted proteins | sample MedpolnodulmetaG_FD_177995 | JGI IMG/M metagenome (GOLD analysis project Ga0228710, IMG submission 177995) | Root nodule microbial communities from Medicago polymorpha collected in Santa Monica, California, United States - pink nodules | ecosystem: Host-associated > Plants > Roots > Nodule... | reverse complement strand
AAAATTAAGCTATTCTATGCAATTTGTTAGGTTAAAAAAATTGAAGAGTAGTTCTAGAATATCATTAAATAAAAAAAAAAACAGAATCGAAAATGAATTAAAAAATTGTCAATATTCGGTGCGCTTTCCTCGGACCCCGCCAATAGTAATCTAGTTGTAAATCCGTTTCAAGATTCAGAAAACCTCGCTTCATTTAAAACGACACCGCATCATAAATCCTTATTCTTACATAAGAACTAAGAAGAAGAAGAAGAATAAGATTCTCTCTGAATCGGAATCCGTATCCTCGTTTACACGCACACAAACACTATATTACACATTCAATTCATGGGGATGATAGTTGAAGTTGAAAACATTGATGAAGACGACGACGTTTTGATTCCTCCACCTAATTTCTCCATGGTTGAAGATTGCATTTATCGATCTAGTCTTCCTAAACCTTCCAGTTTTCCCTTTCTTCAAACCCTCAACCTTCGCTCTATCATGTTTGTTTTTTTTCCTTTTCAAGAATCGTTCTTTTTTTTTATTTTTGTTTATTATTGATATTGATGTTATTTATTCTTGAATTTATGCAGATACTTGTGTCCTGAACCCTACCCTGAAGAGAATTTGGACTTCTTAAAGGAACAGAATATTCGTCTTTTTCAATTTGGAATCGAGGGCAAAACGGTATATATATCTTTTTAAGGTTTATGGTTAATTGATATAGGGTTAAACATGATATGATACTATGATTAGTCTTGTAAATCAGTTTTTTACTTTTAATTTTGGTAAAAAAATTGTTTGTTTGTAGTCTTTGAAAATATATACTACTTTATTCTTTTGGTGATTGGTATTTTATCTTCGTGCCGGACTTTTTAAGGAAAATTTCATTGAGATGTATATTAACTAAAGTTTAAATTTTGCTTGCTGTGATTGTTTATTTGAAGGTAATTAGATTATGGGTTTATGTTTGGTTGGCTATTTAGGGTTAGGGATGGGGAATGCTATAAAGTGTGTCTGAGGCACTAGTTAAGAAAACTAATCGAGAAATATTCAGGAAGTGGTGAAAAGTGGTATATTCAACTTTTTGAAAGTTGAAAAATTGTTACTTTCATCGGTTTCTATTTTCTTAACTAGTGCCAATGGGTACAAGTTTGCATGCCCGGGTAAAGGAAAGGGAAATTTGGGGTTTATTATAAATATGGGTTGGTTTAGTTATCATCATGTACTCATGTTTGTGGAGGATTATGAAGTTTGAAGCATGTGGATTGTTGACTAAGTTTTGGTTTTGTCTGCCTTCATTATTTGAGTTAATGACTCTATCTATTATTTGCAATTTGCAGGAAGTTTCCTTACCTGCTCTGAGGGATTCTATTATGGAGGCTTTGAAAGTTTTAGTTGGTAATGAATCTGAAACAAGTTCATTCAACTTTGAGATGCAGATTTTTTGTTTTTATATATTTTTTTAGTTTGGTGCTTTTCGTGCTTATTAGATAACTAATTCCTTAATTTTGTGTGCTTTCAGATGTGAGAAATCACCCTATTTTGGTTCATTGCAGACAAGGAAAGGTATAGATTGACTTGCAAATTTATCATCTCATTGGTATTTTATTCCTTCTAATTTTATTTTTTATATTCTAACAATGATTTTTCATCTTTATGCAGCATAGGACAGGGTGCCTTGTTGGCTGCTTCAGAAAGTTGCAGAATTGGTGTTTGTCTTCCGCGTTTGAGGAGTATCAGCGATTTGCTGGTGTTAAATCCAGGGCAGCGGATTTAACATTTATAGAGAGGTTTGACCTCGTAAGTCTTAGGCAGTGTCTTTACAGCATCATCTACCAGTACCAAGGTGCTTCAAAGAAGCGCAGGTTGATGTACCAAGATGAGAATTTACAGAAACCCCGGCTGACATCATTTTAGCTGCAGCGGGTTTCAACTCCATTATTTGATTGGGTAGAATTTATACTTCAAAGTAGTTGCTTGGAGTGACTAAACATTATTATCGTTAGGGTTTTCAAAGATCTTTTGAGTGCTGCAATTGCATGCATACTTTTGTCTTTGGCTTCCAAATTTAATTGTTTTAAACATATCATACAGATTCAATGGTGCAAATACATTTTTTTTTTCTTTCAGCGGCTGAGTTATGAGATTAATTGTAGGCTTCTGAAGCCACATATATTGAACCTCTGTGTATAAGAAATTTTATTCTTTTGTTCGAAGGATTGGATCTATTTGGATACACATCCTTTATTCATTCATTCTTTTTTTGTATAAAAAGAATGAAAGAAGTGCATTAATAACTCTGCAAAATGGAGGCTGAAACTCAACCTATGATTTTTTAGAGGTTGCAGTCTTAACAGTGTCATAATTACTGTTAATTTTTAAGGAAAGTTAGTTAATAATGCTTTAACCAAAGTATTACCACGACTTGTACCAAAGAAGATTCACATTATTTTAGAACTAAAAGAACAGAGTAGACTAAGCTACCCTGAGCTGGAGATAGCAACTACAAGCATCTTCCTGGAGAATCAAATCCACCTCAGGAGGCAGATGTTCCACCGAAGTACACAAGCAAGATTCAAAATGTCCTATATCATTAGCTATTAGCAACTATTAACTATTAGTGTTCTTGATTCGTGCAACTTGCAATGCATTAGTGAAACATCAGGGTCCGATGAATCTTCAATGACTTCAATGGATGTAAAAAATTTGAACTCTCCGTGACTTATTGCTTAAAAGGAGTTGAGTTTATTGGGGTTGGGGAGAACAACAACTCGACTCCCGCAAACACATTCTTAGAGCATGTAATGGGAGCAACTAAAATGGGGACACTAAATTACTTTTTGTGGGATCAAAGTGCTGTGTAGGAATTAAACAATTTGATAGTTGATTTAACTAATTTTTACTTCAATGTTAGTTGTTTATAAGGAATCAAAACTTGACCACACATTCATTATGTCAAACTTGACCTCCCTATTTGTTACATTGCATGAGTTTGATTGACTAAAATCTATTTGTTACTTAATTTTTACTTCAATTTGTTACATTCTTATGTTTTGAATAATATATATATTATTTAAACTTTCATTATGTTTTAATTTACGTCAAAGATGTTCATTTAATCGATAAAATAACCAAAGATGTTCATTATGGATTATGAAATCCGGATTCACATAGGGCGTAAGTGTATTCCAGATTACTAAATCCAGAATTGTTCAGCATAGGATTCTTTTGTATGGACCACATTGCACCAAAACATCCAATGACCTCTATAACTACACCCTTTCCGATTTTCAGCTTCAATATCGGCAAAACAGACAAACACACCAAAGAAAACCATGCAAATTTTTGTCATTAAACTGAGGATCTTTCTCACGCAGTCGCAAATAGGTAGCTCTCTATTTGACTGTGTGATGAAGATCTTCAACATGCTCTCAAAAATACAAACAAACACACCAAAGAGACCGTACAAATTTTTGTCATTGTACTGAAGATCTTTGTCATGCTACCGCAAAATAGATCGCTCTCTATGTGACAAATAGATTGCTCTCTATGTGCCAGCATGGTGAAGATCCTCAACATGCTTTAAAAAATATATAGATACTTCTTGCTGCCTCCTTGATAGATAGATAACTCAAAAATATCAAGAGTTTACTGTGAGTTAGATCTTGCTGCCTGCCAGATGAATATGTCATTTGGCAAGGTAGCAGGATCTAACTCGAAGAAATCCTCTTGAAAACACCTTCCCAAAAGATTCATCATTTCTGTTATTATGGTTTTTTTAAATGTTTATTTGTCTTATGTTGCTTCTATTTATGTTTACCTTTGTTCTATTTTTTTCCAAGGCAATCACAACGAAAACGATCGAAACAAAAGGGTCTGGTGCAGTTCGGACTTCATAATCCGGACCACCTTCATGCTTTCCGGATTATAAAATCCGAAAACCCTTAGAAACATTTTGGCTGGTGACGTTTCACCAAAGGTTAGGCCGGTTAGTGGAGTTTGAATGCTTTTTTTGACGGTTTTGAATATGGAATACGTTTTATTTGACTGTAATTAAGACCTATGACTTATTTAAGGCTATAAAAAGGCTTGGATCTTCAACATATTCCTTCATTCTTCTTCACCTCCTTTCTTACATTTTCTTCAATTTATTTTAGTTTTTTAGGTAGGTTTTTGGAGTGTTTGTGGTGTCATGGTCATGTTTGACCGCTCATACGACCCCTGCAATTGCATTGCAGCTTATGCGGGGGTCGTATAACGGTCAACAAAGACCCTTGACATCAAAGAAAGACACAAAACATTCATATCGTATTCGTCCGAATTTTATTTTTCGGAAACACCAACAATCTGGTTCGGAAAACGAAATCTGAACCAACAGAGATATTATTGGAATTTTTGCAGGGCAGCAGGTGGAAAAGGTAAAACTCTAAATAATAAGACTATGGTTTCATATTCCTAAAAGAAATGTCTCATAAGCAAGGCGAAAGACCAATATATTTAGACCTTTTGTTCGTAAAACCCAAGTTTAGGGAAAATTTACCCTGCACTCCTAATATTTGTACCTGCACCCCTACAAACTATTTAAAATGCCAATTTTATCTTTTTCCATTTAACCTTTTACACATTCTTTTTCATTTTCATTTTCAACTTTTTCCGAAATTAGCATAAGTTCACCTCAGGTGAGTTTTCTAGTATGCAAAAGTTTTTTTAGAAAACTTCACTTCAACATTCCAATTTGAATATAATTTTCAGAAAATTTATTATATAGTTTTCCGGTTTGAAAAAAACAGAAAAATAAAAGAAACAAACAAGAAAACTTTATATAAGTTACAAATTGAAAAACTTTATCTAAGTTTTTTGGAAACGGTCAAGGTAAACAACTATATGAAATTGTGTGCATTTACCACAACACCAAATCTAGGTGCTTGAGAAATATGGTGGCTGTACTCATTTTGATGCTGACGAATTGAATTCCGTTTATTACCATTTTTTTTTTGCATTATATAAAATGAAACATACGGAGCCAAAAGTTCACACGATAGTAACCAAAATAGTAATATAACTAGATTGTTGACCCGTGCGTCGCACGAGTTTATTGTTAATGGATTGACATACGAATAATAAAATGCAATATATAATTGGTAACGGTGAAAAAAAAGAACATGTGATAATCCATAGTAGACAAAATAAAACACTTCATAAAATGTATAAAATCTAAAAATATTATAAAAGAAAATTCGGTAATTCTATCAATAATTCGGTAAAAGAAATATGAAAATTTTAGTACATTGGCATGTAGTTTCATCACACATTGCGAAATACTTCCTCATATACGACATTAGACGTCACATTGGTATCTTCACCATCTTCATCAGTGATCAATATCTTTAGTCATTCTCTGGATGTAACTCTTGAAACAGCAACATACAACTGTCTGTGAGAAAATACAGGTGTTGGCAAATATACACCAACATGTTTAAGTGACTGCCCTTCGCTTTTGTTAATTGTCATTGCAAATGATACAATCAAAGGAAATTGTCTTCGTTGAAACTTAAAGGGAATCCTGACATCTAAAGGCGATAGAGATAGCCAGGATACAAAAACTTGATCACCAACATTACTTCCGGAAATGACCCTCCCCTCAATGACGTATCTTCCCATCCTAGTGATAACTAATCTGGTTCCATTTCATAATCCATATCGTGTATCTATATTTCTCAACAACATAACTGGCACACCAACCTTTAACCTTAATTTGTGATTAGGCAGTCCAGAAGCAGTGATGGTGTTGAGGAATTCGAGTGTATGAACATCGTCAATATGATCACCGTTTAAGTTACGCAGAATAGGTGAATCATAACTCAAATAAACCTTCTCCTCACCTGGAACCATGTCCAACATATAGTCTTTGATCTTCTCGACTATGGAATTTTTTGTTGTCAATATAGCTCTATTTTGAAAGTAAGTTATGTCACTCATGCTCTCCAAGATGTTAAGATACGTGCTTTCAACAATAGCAGCAAGAGGGTCTCTGCGCTTTCTATGAGCAAATCTGACGGAACAACAACGGTCTTGTCCACTTCATTGTCTTCCCCTATTCGTCCATCGCCTATACTTAAAACCCATTCTGAAAATTGTCTTTTCACCTCAATGTCCACTACCGACGCACCAAACAAAGGCCTCATGTTCTTAGTCAAGGTAAGAACCTCACAATGTTCCGCTGTATCCAATGGTGGAGGGACCATGGGGGCCAAGGGTGGCCGTGGTCCCCCCCAATTTTTCTAATTTTTTTTTACTACTATTATATCACTATTTTATACTGCTATTTACACATGATCATGAATATGGCCCCCCCATTATTAGTATTTGTGTCATTTTGTATGTTGGGCCTTTGTTTTTTATGGCAAAAAAATCCTTTTCACTTTAAAAAAAAAGGCTATTATGTAAGCTTGTTTGCTAAATTATACTACCTTTTAAGACTTGGTCCCCACAATGTTTAAAACCTGGCTCCGCCCTGGCCGTATCCATATAGAAAAAATAGACCAGGGAGTTTACTATCAACACGTGTCATAATCCTTTTGTATACTCCTCGTTGCTCGGCTGTCATGGTTGCCATAAGTTTTTCATGCTCTTACGTTAATTCTCTCCTGTTATAATTGCAATAGAACTAAATAGGAAGACTGTCAAAATTGGTGTAAACATCTCAAACTAAAAATAGAAAACGCAAAAAGGTTATTTCAATTCTAAAAAAAATATGCATATCAATAAAATGCATGTTAAATTAGAATACCAGTTAAGCAATGGTATGAGAGGAAGATTTTAAGGTCACGTCCTTCCATTTGCAAAAATCAAAAAATCAAAATACATGATTCTTCTGCTGCCTGTGTAATTTACCACGGTTTAGGATTTTTTTTCCAGACAAACACGATTTAGGGTTTGCTATATATATAGTCGAGTTTGCATGGAAATTAGGGTATTCTGTTTGTAAACTTATTAAATAAGTGTACAACAACTTGTCAGAAAAAGTCTACAGAAACAATAGATATATACAAACGATGACACAATAGGATAGGAATGAAAAACTCATCAGTGAGGAGAAATATTAGGGATTGCTATATTTTAGAGGGAATTTGTTAGGTTAAATTGGCGCGCTGCATTTTAGATGAAATTTGTTAGGTTAAATTGCTGCTAACCTAATGCAGCATTTTGGAGGAAAATTATTAGGTTAAGTTGCTGCAGACCTAACAAAATTAATAAATAAGGATGTGAACAAATAATAAAACATAACGAAATAAAGCGAAATCATAAAATAAAAAGATAAAATAATTGTAGTATCTCATTTGTTTGACTGAATTAAATTATATTTGACAACTTTAAATGAGTTTTTTCTTTGACAAAAACTTTAAATTATTTAAATAATATATATAGTATATTATAATACTTATACACATATATTTAAAAAGTTAAGAAAATGAGTAGACCATGTCATTGTTTAAAAATAAAAAATAAATTGACAAAAATCATAAAAAAAATTAAATAACAAGAATATTTAATCATGATTATTTTATATTGTTGTTGACCTAGTGACTAATACATACCGAAAATAAACACACAAGAAGGAGTACGGAGACCTAAAATCGAACTCAGGATTCAACATAAAATTGTCATAGTCAAACCATTACGTTATAACAATGGGGATGATAATGAAAATAAATATAAAAATGAACCAAAATTATAAAACAAAAAAGGTAAAATAATGATGACAATTTCTCATTTGTTTGATTTGTTTAATTTCATTTGACAAATTTTTTTTTTTTGGTACAAATTATTTGACAATTTTAAATGAGTTAAATAATATCTCTAACACATGCATACTAAAAATTTGAGAAAATTGGTTAGACCATGGAACCTTCTACTTTACATCGATATAATTTTTTTGATGTAAATTACATTGGTATTTATTTGACGCCTTCGACTTTACATTGATATATTTATTTGGCGTCTCTTGATCCCTGTGAGTTTAGGATAATATATGCAAGGTCCACGGTTCGAACCTTGGGCACCACAAAAAAAAATTGGCGTCCCTTCCTTTCTTTCTACATTATATCATAAATTTTAAAAACGTAGCTACAAACACACAAATGTAAACTGGTCATTCCTCGAAAGTTAACTCTATATTATAACCATGAATTCCTATTCTGATTTTATGTATATACTTTGTTGGCAAAATCGTATCCAATTTGTAAGAGATTGCTAATTTTTCTTTTGAGGTCAAATTTCATCATTTTAACAAAAGAATATTAAATTAGATATACAATTAAGTGCAATAGAAAAAAAACGAACGAAAGAAAGAAAAGAAAAATAATTATTTTAAGAGTTACTTTGCAAACAGGGGATGTCCTTATCTCTTTATCCCTGCCCGTTTTCCTATTTATAAATATCGAGTTTATCGCTCTCGACCTCAAACGCTTTCTTTCTTATTCTTGGTTTAGGGTTTTCTTCACCCATTAGGGTTAGGGTTCAATTTTCCCCTTTTCAATCCCCAAATCAAAATTCAATCAAAAAACCTCAAATATCTCTCCTTTTCTCACTCAATCATCAATCAAGATGACGGGAAAAGCGAAGCCAAAGAAGCACACGGCGAAAGAGATCCAAGCCAAGGTTGACGCGGCGCTGACGAATCGCGGCGGAGGAAAAGCCGGTTTGCTCGATCGGATCGGTGTTGAAAAGGGTGGACACGCCAAGTGGGAGTGCCCTCACTGCAAAATCACAGCGCCTGATGTGAAATCGATGCAGATTCATCATGATGCTAAGCATCCAAAGATCCCTTTTGAGGAAGAAAAGCTTGTTAACAAACATGCTTCTACTGCTGCTCCTGCTGAATCCTCCAAGCCTCGCCCTGGTGTTCGTGGTAGCCTCAAAAAGTGATCTTTATCATCATCGTGCAACTTTAATCGACCCTTCATTCATGGCTTTTACTATATGTTCTATTTTGTAATCTTTTTCTTTTCAAGTTGTCCTTTTTTAGAGGTTTATTGAATAATCTGTCAAATGGGTATGCTTAGGTACTTTTATGCTTCTTTTTAATGTCAAAATGATGCATTTTGGATATGAATGTTGTTATGATGCTGTGTATGAAGTGGTGCTGAAAAGGGTTTTTGATGGGAATTGGATTCAGTTGTGCTGTTATTGATTTGGCCCTTCTTAAAGCCTTGAATGTAATATATTGTTCCCTTGATGGCAGTTAATATGATGGTGCTACTAGTTACTACTATATGTTGTTCTGTTTTGTGCTCTGATTTCTGATTTGTTGTCCTGTGATCAAATAAGTTGTTTAATCCTTTGATCATAAGCTGGCTTGTGTTGTTGGTTTAGTTTATTTTTGGTATGTTTGGTTTTGCGGCAATTTTTTCGCATTAGCTCAAAACCGAGGCAAGTTTTTCACGCCTATATAAACACGCAACAACACAACTGAATGTGTGTTCAGAGGTTCAAACGGCAAACTGAACATACGCTCAACGATTGTCATTATTAAATCCGGGGCAATGAGGTTTGGTAAAATTTCTATGCTGATGTCTTGAATTAAATTTTAAGGTTGGTTTTCGGTTGGGCTTTGGTTATGTGCCTTTTGTAGCTGCGCAGTCAGCCAAATCAGTGGCGGTTAAGTTCAGTATTTTAGTTTTTGAAAGCATATATTGAAATCTGGATTGTCCAAATGTAACGGTCACCAGTGTAACTGACTGTGTAACCTTAGAGGATTGTGACCCACAAGGCCACAGGCCAAATTTGTTGGTTTTATGATGAATGTGTAATAATGCAACTTTTGCCCTGCATTTGGTTTTTATACTAAAATTAGTTCAGAAGGATAACCACTAGCTACTAGGCAGTGATACAATCTAGACATACGGATGTTATTGATGATATATTTCTGGATTTTATATAATCTGAATCTCTATTCTGGAGAAATTTAGCCATTAAGCATTTTGAGTGATCCTCCATTTCTTTCCCTCTTAGATATATAATGTACGAACATGGATTTCCTAAATATCATATATATCATTATATGCAATCCCTACCTGAGAAGTAGGTAGAAAAGGTGGTGGTAGCGAAGGTGGTCGAAGGTGGCTCTTTGAAGGGGTATGTCATAAAAACTCTGTCTCCTTATTTTACAATTTGCGGATAATTGATGGGTCAACCCAATTGGGAGATTTTATGGGGTGTTAAACCTACTATGAGAAGTTTTGCATAAGTGTCTAGGTGGAGTGGCGAATACGAGTAGTTGGGTTAGTGTTGAGTATGGAGTTGGTGGTGGAGGGCGTCGTTGTTTGCATTGGAAGAAGTTGTCAATGAATTAAAGCTATTGGTAGTGATGAGTGGATTTGGTTGTTGAACAATGTGGAGAGGTTCTCAATTGGTTCTTGTTATATACACTTGGTGTCACTTATAATTGTTCAATCTAGTGATCTGGTTAAAGGCTTTGGAAAAGGTGTGAAATGTTGATGTTCTATCTAAGGCCAAGGTTATTGTTTGGAGATTACTTCAAGGGAGACTAGCAGCTGGAGGTGCTTTGGCTAGAAGAGGCGAAATGTTTGTTCAAGTGATATTGAGTATAGTAACCATCTCTTATTCTCTTGTCATTTCTCATGTATGGTCAACCATACATAATCGGACGGATATTAAAGTTGCAAGTCATACTGAATGTGTTCAACATCTCTTTATTCAATGGTTTTATGAAGATTGAATGACTAATATTCCGAGTTGCTTTTAAATTTCAACTTATCAAGTTTAAAGCACCCGTATTCCATCTTTATTCAATGTTTTGATAATATTCCTAGTTGCTTTCAAATCTAATCTATGGAGCTTAGAGCTTCCCTGATGCTAGAATAAAAGTTAGGTTCTTAACTTTTTATTCCAGGTCCATAAAGTGTCAAGAATTTAAATTTGTTTTCATCTCTTTCCACTCTAATGCAAAGAACTTTATTTTTGTTCTCTTAACTTGCCTTAAGTGGACCTCACAATCCATCCTCAATGGCTACGAAATGTTATTGTTGGTGAATCGTTCTTTGGAGTGGCTACCATATCATACTTATATTATGTTTTTATTTTCTTTTTCTATTGCTTTGATTTTTGTGTCAATTCCTCGTATTCTTTGTAAAATTTTGGTTGTTTAAAAAATTGTCATATAAATGAATGTTCAAATAACACAACTCAAAATTAAAAGAGTTTGTGAGTTTGTGTGTTTTGGTTTCACTAAAATAGACTTGTTAACTACTAGTGTATTTTACATCATCATAAATTGAAAAGTTGAATATGATATTTTAGAAGTAGTGTGCATAGTAATAATTAAGGGGTACTATTAGAATAAAAAAAATTAATACACATTAAAAAGTGAGAATGACATTAATTTTAAAACAATTTATTTTTTTGCTAAAGTGACTCGTTTTAAAAAGGAAGAGTAATGATTACGAGGGCAACCTTATTTTATTTCGTCCATGACACTAAAAATCTCATATTGAGGCATGCCTGTATAAATAGGTATCATGCTTCATGAGAAACATTGGCGGCTTCACCGCCGGGCACTCGTCTGGGCTCTGGCCCAAAATTTTTGCAATTTCTTATGTAAATTCCTTTGAATTTCTAATATAAACCTGTAAAAATTGGGAAATTTCTTTAGAACTTTTTAATATTTGCTTGCAAGTTCTTATGTAAACACCTATAAATGTGTTGCAAATTTTTTTTGCCCAGGCTTTGTAATAATCATCCTCCGCCACTAATGAGAAATATATAACCATTCCATGGAATTGGAGTACAATAATATAGATTTTATTAATGTAACAGAATCACCTACCAATAACTAGTTACAAGTACTGGTATGCGAAGAACACCATACTTTGTTCTATTGTTTCAGTAAATACACAAGGCATTTTAAACAACAACAATGATATGACAAAAGTGATTAACCTACCATACCAAGAACTAGTAACAAAATGTTGGTATGGAATTTGTATAAAGACACTAGAGTTTGTTTCAATGAGTATCTAGAAAACTTAAAATGATAATGATTGGCTAAAGACCTTCCAAAACTACGAAAACCAATAAAACCTGTTTTGCTAATAGCTGTAAAAATGAAATTATGAAGGGAAATTTTGCATGACACTTTGATAAATGGCTTGTGATGGTGATGGTGGAGTGTGTGAGGTACTTGCTTGATCAAGAGAGGGTGCACATGCAGCATATGAAAATTCTGGTGCAGTGTGTGAGGTACTTGCATGATCAAGAGAGGGTGCACATGCAGCATATGAAGATTCTTCATTCAGCGCCTGTTTGCCCTTTAAGAATCCTGTATCCATATCCCTCAACTGCTTCCCTGAAAGGTAAGACTGGATAGAACTCATAGGTTTCTCATAGTTAAAATTACTTCCAGCTAGAGAATAATTTCCAGACGAGGGAAGATTCAGCGGTGGTGGCATTTGAAATTCAGGAAACATTGAAGCAATAGGTCCTGTTTGAGGAACAGCAACATGGTCAGGGATCGCTCCGTAGGCGCCATAAGGTATGATGTTATTCAAAGAAGAGTAATTCATTTGAGATGAGGAGTTAGCTCCAAACTTCATATCATTACTGAAACTTCCCATCAAACTTGACCCTAGGAAATCATTGGTAAAATCAGGTTTACTAACAAAATGAGATGGAAGAGTTCGACGAGTTTCAGAACTTGGGATAACGGCTCTCCTGTGTAACACATTAGCACTTGAGCTTGCATGATTGTTATTTCTAGCAGCAGGAACTTCATGGTTATGTTTTCCCTCATAAGTTGTAAGAACATACTTAAGATTGTGTGAAGCCCTTTCCACATGTTTCCTTACGGTACATCCAGCACTTGTGCATTTGTAGTAGCTCCTAGAAGAGATGGACAAGAAAATGTCATACGCATACTAGCTTATTAGCTCAAGTTAAAAAAGCATGAATACTATATCGTAATATCTTGATACAATTATAAGCATTGCTTTCAATGTTGTCCATCGAGACTGCAAAAAACTGAAGTTTGTTCAAAATTCTGCTATGCAGCAGCCAGCAGTGCTATAATACCGCTATACACACTATTTGAAAACATTTTGTACTAATTATCATCTCACAAACAATAACAATTTGTTCAAATTTCACTACATTGAAAGTATTTCCTCCTAAACAGACCTGCAGATGAATAAAGAAAAAGCAATATGACTACCTTGGATTTGGATTCCCTTTGACAACCTTCTGTCCATACTTTCGCCAGCGATAACCATCATCAAGTACATCGATGTCACTCTCACTTTGGACTATCACTCGTGGCGCACGAACAGCCCTCCGAGGCATCATTGTTTCAACCGGGTAGCTCTCCTTCTTCCTGCAACAGAAAATTAAACCAACAATATATATAGATTGTCTTTCTATTTGTATTGCCAATGCTAACATGAAGACAGTATCAGATAAAATACAATACCTTCTTTTCGATTCTGAGTCGGAATCTTTGGAATTGCTTTCAGGTGATAAGACTGCTTGAGTGGCTCCATCTTTATCACCATCATGATTAGCAAGTGCGGAAGAATGCTCCGGAGCGTCGACTGATTCAAACATACCTTGAGATCTAGGTCTCTTCATAGGATCCGAAAGCTCGGCCACATCAGAAGGTCGGGATGTTCTTTCTTGACCATCAGGCTTCCATTCCGGATTGTGCTTTGCATCTTTTCCTCGTGACTGAATGTTTCCCCATGTTTCATTGGCTTCAGCATTTTCTGACATTTCATCACTAGAAGGTACTGATCCTCGACGGCTTGAACGTGGTTTTGCATGGTTATGATTACCCTTGTAAATAATTTCTCTTATGTGGCCATCATGTGATCTTTCCACCTTTTTCCTGACCTGACAATTAGACTGATTACATTTGTAGTAGCTTCTTGGATATTCACTACCTTTTACTTGTTTTTGGCCATATTTCCTCCAATTATAACCATCCTGTAAGGTCTTTGCTCCTGCTGCATTAGACATCTCTTTCTGTTCTGCTTCTAGGACATGATGTTGTCCGATATCCTCGCTGTGAATTGAATTTTCAAGCAGAATGCTTTCATCGCTAGCTAAATAGTCATTTGAAAAATCTTCTGGGAATGAAAAATCTAACAGTTGTTGATCTTGAACAAGCATTTGGCTGTCTCCATGTCCTCCATTCATCATGTGGTGATTACTAGAAACCTGGTGAATTCAAGGTAACCAAAATGTCACTTAGTTAAAAAGCTTTCATATCTTGGACAGTGTATGATAAAAATATAGCTTATAGGACTGAATGGGATATTTGTTTAAATTTGGTATTATCTTCATGTTTAAATGTTTAAAGTTTATGGCTGGCTACTTCTGTTGTTCAATAACTATGCTTATAAATCTTAACGGTTATCATCTACGTCAAAAACGCTTAAATTACACAGTCACAAAAGTGTGCTCCCTATTCTTCACAAACTTTGTTTGGTTATGTGGTGACAAAAATTGATTTTGATTGAATTGATCTATGTCAAAAGTAAATGAATATAAAATTATTTGCATACTACTTGTATGGATAGTTTGGGTCAAGCTTTTGATTGTATGTGTATGCTACTTTTAAAAAAATATGAGACTTGATTTCATGTTACCGAAAAAGTTAGAAATTTAAGCTTTTGGGTAGAATTGATTTAGGGTTGGAATGAATTTTAGTTTTGGAAGCCAAAAATAACTAATATCGGGTAATCCAAACATGTGATTATTTTCTTTGGTAGATCCAAACATGTGATTATGGGTAGGGGTGCAAGTGGTTCCGACAAAACCGACGAAAACGAAAGTCTAGACCAAACCAAACAAAAAATGTATCTGACCTTGTCTGGTTCGGTTCAAAATCGAACCAATCTAAACCGACCTTGTTTAGTTCGGTTCTCAGTTTTTCATTTTGAGATCCAAGAAACCGATTAACCGAACTGATGTTAACCCCACTCCATATTTTACGAATATTATTCGTCCTCACACACACTTGTGATTAGGCCCAAAATTAAAGTCTAGCATAAAATACTCTTAATCCATTCACTTTCTCTCATCATCATCTCATCTCATCACATAGACTCTATTTTATTTCTACTAAAAAAGAAACTCTAGCCATCAACCACACCTATGACCTAACCCAACATTCCTCATCACCGCTGATATCGTCCATACGTTGGTTAGTTTTATCATGTTTATACCTTCAAACTTTTGAAAATATATATTTTTCTATGCTCGTTTAATATTCCTTTTAAATATTGAGTAAGGTTAGTTCTAAAAAGTTGTTTGAAAAATAGAGAATATGAAAAAATAAACTATGAAATACGAAGTTCCATGAAATATTTTAGTATGAGGTATGTTTTATGCATGAAATACAAATTTGTGAGAATATGAATATTTTTAATTGTATTTTCAAATAAACCGACCAACCTAACCGATTCAAACCAATTAGTTTGGTTCGGTTTATTTTTTAAAAAGAGTGAGAATCAAACCAAACCAAACCGATGAAGATTTCATCGGTTCGAACATTTTTAGATTAAAAACCGATCAAAACCGAACCGTTACAGTCCTAATCCTAATGGGGTGCCTGGTTGAGGAACCAAACATAGACTCAACTATTGTAGTGTGTTTTCAACTAGTAGCTATAATCCTACTATTGCATAGCGCAATTTGAAGAAGAAAAAAACTATTGTTGTTCGATATGCTATTTAGTACAAATGATTGTCAAATAACAACTACAGATAACATATTGCAATTTGAACAAATTGCAATTTTCAGCAATCTGCGGTTAACAACACATAACATATAATTGATGCAATAACACCAAGCATTAACAGTTCGATACAAAAAAATATTGACATACCCATGATAAAAAGTAAAAAACACAATACAACCCTTTGTTTTTTTTTTAATAACAATTAAAATATATAAGGGCACCTGGTTTAGAGAAGCAAAATAGGGAGATAAAGAATCAACATCAAAATTGTCTTGATTCTTGAAATTGAAAGAGGCGGTAAAATCAGAGGCAGTAGGCACATCCACTTGTTTATGTTTGATTGAAGTGATCATTGATCCTTCATCAGTGAGAGGTGGAAGCATGGTGAAACTCCCGGTGGTGGGAGATGGCATGACCTAAAACACATAAAAAACAAATATTGAAATGAATGAGTGAATCTCCATTTAGATTATCAAAATTGTAACAATTGGGATATTTGGTCTCAATATTTATGAAATAACAAATTTTTCATTAAAATTAATGTTGTTCAATCAATATAGTCGAATCAATTCAATCAATTCTAATAAATTTGGATTGCAAAATAGAGATAACGAAAAAATTTTAAGCATATTTCAACACAACATAAGCTAAACAACGTGCTAACTTAGCATATATTGTTCGATGGGGAATTAATTGATTGATGGCCTTCAACCTCAACTACAAATTTACAATTTCATAAATTTGAAAAACCAAATTAGCCGACCACTACACACATAAAAATCAAATATTGAAGAGAAAAAAACATCTTTTTAAATTTCGATCATCGAAATTATGTGAGACAATTTGATATCTTTAGTTACGAAATGACTGGGTAAATTTTGATAGCAAAATAGAGATCAATGAAATTTCTAGAAACATATATTAGTTCAATACAACCAAAACAACATGCCAACTCAACATATATTTTTAAATGACATTGGAAATGAATTGATTGACGACCTTTAACTTCAAGAGCTAAATTACAATTTCGTAAATTTGAGCGACTACTTTAACTAATGTGTACAATTTCAATGATAAAAATGATGATTAATTCACTAGTCTAAGATTGAAAAAATGAAAATGAGATGTGTGGTCATAGCTATACCTGAGCATTAGGAAGCATGACGGGGGATTCAAGCAATGCAGTGGGACTAATCCCAGGTGGTATTGTGAGCCATGGTGATCGAGTTGCTGGAGAAACCAAAGGCGTTGTTGCACCAAAACGAACAAGTCCTGTGTTGATTTTATTGAAACCCCTTCTCTCAGCTATGCTTCTTTTTGGTGAAAAATCAAAAAAGTTTCCTTCTTTTGAATAAGAAACATTGTTGATTTCACCACCCCCATTTTTGTTTTCATTGTTATCGTTGTTGATGTTGTTGTTGTTGTTCTGCTCCATTTTTTGTGTGGGTGGCTGTTACAGTGAAACTCAACTAAGAAAAATAGACAATTTTGACGTTGTTATGTCAATGTTAATGGTGAAGTTCGGTTCAGCTCCGAGGAGTGGAGCTGAAACGAATGAAATTGAAAATTTGAAGCTTATTTTGCAATGCAAATCTTTTTCACCTCATACAACATACACGGAAAACATGGCACCTCAACGCATATATAAATATACAACTATTTCTTGCGTAATGAATGACACAATTGTTAATTTCACACGTATTAAGTAAAGACTACAATTTAAGAATAATAATAATAATATTTTCAAATTAATTTAATTAATTGGTCAAAAAACATTATCAAGTATTTTCACCGTTTCAAAATCACTTTAACAAATTGCACAAGAATCAAGAAATGTTTTTTTGACCAAAAAAAAAAGAAATATTTTTAATTTTTCATGGAAAAGATAAATTATGAATTACTTTATTAAATTATTTTTATGAGAAAGAAAAATTAAAAGAATTTTAAAAAAAAGAAGTATAATGTTACCGTGGAATAAAACAGTTTTTTGTCCTATGAAACGGACCTAGTAAAATGCACCTAAATTTTATCCTATAAAATAAAACAATTTTTTGATGTTTCTAGAATAACATGTAATATTATCGCCTCAAAATATATCACATAATATTAATTACCTAATTTTTTTTTAAAAATGTTTGGTAACTTTACACGATTTTTTTTCTAGAAACAAAGAAAAAAGACATTTCATTCAATAATATTAATTTCACGATACATTTGGGAAAAATATAATTAATATTACATTTTAAATTAAAGATGACTTCCATTTTTTATACTAATTGTCTAAAATATCTCAAAAATATATTTACTTAAAGAGTGCGTCTAAGCCCTATCTGTAATAAAAAAAAGGTTAAATAAGTTTTTCGTCCCTATAAATATAACGAATTTTGATTTTAGTTCCTATAAAATTAAACTGAATGTTTTCATCCTCACAAAAAAATTTATTTTGTTTTTCGTCCTTAATAGATATAATTTTGAAGTATTTTTGACATTTGTTGAACATAATATGAATTTATAAATGACGAATATAATAAACAGACATAACATGGATACAATTTGAACATAAAAGAGTTATAATTTTGCCATTTATATGAACATAAAACGGCTATTAAGGACGAAAAACAAAATAAAAAATTTTGTGAGGATGAAAACATTCAGTTTAATTTTCTAGGGACTAAAATCAAAATTCGCTATATTTATAAGGACGAAAAACTTATTTAACCCTAAAAAAAATTACTTAAAGATATGAACGTGAACAAGCGTTTTATTTTATATTATCAATTAATAATAATATCAAACTTTGCATATATATATATATATGATGAGGGATCAAATTATACCGATGTAATGTTACACTAATGCTACACCACTCAATATCGTTTTACTCGATACATATTTTTAAAATTTGACCATTGGATTGCAAGTTTATATCATATAGATCATTCACATAAATTTCTATAAAATTCTAAAATCATTTGATATGTTATTGACATACGCAAAGATTAACGGTGTTCTATAAAAGTGCTTAAACCGTTAATCTTGATGTATCTCAATAACATATCAAATGATTTAAGATTTTTATAAAAATTTACGTGAATGATCTATATGATATAAACTTACAATCCAACGGTCAAATTTAAAAAATATGTATCAAGTAAAACGATATTGAGCGGTGTAACATTACATCGGTGTAATTTGATCCCTCCTCTCTTTCTATATATATATATATTTTTTTTAATTTGATTGCATCGTAAAACTTTTTAAGACAAGCATTTAATTAAATCACTCTATTATTCCGTTTTTTTAAGTAGTTGTTAAAATACATCTTTCAATATCTACGTAATAGGATGCATGGTGTAAAATGAGTTTACTTACACTCTGAGCGTATACAAGTTTTACACATGTATTCAATGATGTGTTACAACATTAATTAATGAGATATGACAAGCCATGTGTTACTTATTAAATGATGTGACAATATTATTTTTTTTAAATAAAGAAAAATATATTAAATAAAAAAAGTACACAAAGCTGGAGGATATAAACCATAGCAACCACAAATCAGACCTAAACGGGATGTACATAAAAAATTAACAAAAGTGATATAAAAAAACCTAAATGGACCGAAATCCATTGATCAACCTAAATGTTTAATGAGTATAACATGGGTCTCGAAAGCAAATTGCAAAAGAAATTGATGTGTAAAAATCCCAAAGCATCATATTGAACTTGAGACAAGATTGAATAATCATCATATCCTTTTGAGGAATGGTAAAGGAACCAACCACCAAAACAGACAAATTCTAGTATTGATAGACTTTTAGCAAGTGTACTAAAACTATCGAAATAATAAAATTTATAAGTTCGTATCCGCAGGGACTGTGTAAATCTCAATTTAGCAATAAAGTTACTATCTAGGATGTGTAAATTTGATAAGTGCCTGAGGCAGTATGTTTGTGTGCATAAAAAGTAAATATCAAAAAATAAGATAGTTTTAGAAAATATAGAGATAAAAAGTGATCAGGTCTTTTGAATCAATTAATTATCGATGTTTGGTAAATTGCACCTAGTCTCTACAATTATTCTCCTAGACTCACGACAAATTAACAAAATAGTTTTGATCAATCCCTAGGTGATATTTGAATTCAGTTTATATGTGATCAATATACAAAAAGCATTAAGAGCAAACAATTCTGAATAAAACTAGGATTATAATTGTATTGAAAAGAATTTATACAATTATATGGTTCAAACAGTTCAAATTAAAATCATCCCAAACCTAATCAAAGGGAAATTAGCTAGACATGATCAATTACATAAACACCGTAGTAAAGAAAATAAACCGATAGAGTTCCGTCGTTGTCTGCCTTGCTCCTCAATTTTCTTTCAATCGGTGTTGATGTTCTTTTCCATCTCCATGTACAAGCTTATTTCTTCTTCTCGTGTTGCGTGAATGAGTCAACCAAAAAGCGTGAATTTCCTGTGCCAATACTTGATCTCCTCTTGTGCGGCTATAGCTTCTTATTTATAGGTTCATGTAACCTAACTTTCTTTTCAAGTCAAAATGTTACGCTTTTTCTTCCTTTTGTTTTGCTTCAGCCCAATGTTTCTCTTTCTTTTGCTCATAACTTTTTATTCACACCACCCAAAGATTGCCACATAGCCAATGAATAATTAAACCATAATATTATCATTTCATCTTCACTGTTCAACACTTCAAAATATGCAACACCTTTATTATTTCATCTAGCCATTGACCATATTAATAATAGGCACTAATACATTACTTGACTCAGTAAATAAGAAAATAACAATTTATTTAAAATGACTCTAAATTAAATACTAAACTAATAAAAATAGACAAAAAACTTAACTAAAAAGACTCTAAAAATAGTGAATGATTGACTGTCATCAAGTACCAAATCTCCTTGTGCAAAAATAACAAGTTTAATCGCTCATTTGATCCAAACAAACCAAGATCGCGTCGTTAACTCGATCCCGATCATCATCCACCACCATGAAGTGGTAGGTCTATAAGCAACCTCAACCCATTTGCTTGGAAACAATGAGTTTCAAACAAAAGGAGAAGGAACCATATAAGGACAATGAGAACCAACCCAACCAGCCATAAGAGAGACAACAAATATACACACCACAATCACTTCCAGCTTCGAGTTATACATAACTGACGCAAGAGAACCCATGATTGAAGGAGAAGCTAAAAGTAACAAATACTAACGAGTTTCAATACCAAACGAGAGACAACCACCATCGGAGCATCGACGACGTATCTTTAGTCAGTCGCACCACCGTTTCTGCAGCTACATCTTACCATATCGCTTTGATGTGAAGGGAGGAGAAAAAATATGAAACAATGGAGAGAAAATAAGACGGTAGGATGAGGGAGAAGAGAGAAGCAATAGTTTTTCTCTCTAATCTAAGATATGTTCAGATTTCATGTGGAAACACATCATTCGATGCATGTGCAAAACATTTATACACGACAGTGTATATAAATTATACTCGTGTAAATATATCATTAATGCATTTCATTAGTCAGTCATAATATTCATTTACTGATTTCTTAAAATATGAAAGAGCATTTTTTTCTCCCTGTGAATTTAGCTCAGTTTGTATGAACATTGCATAATATATATAAGTGATTACACCGATTTTTGGTAATGTATACTTCATTATCCATCAACACTTTAGGATTGGATAAATGTCTTTTTATAGTGTTCGTTCAAGTCTCGCGATTTATGATATCACTTCATGTGTTCTTTAAGAACAAAATTATTGTTCTTATTAATGTTAGAATTACATCGAACAACTTTTAATAACAAGTTGTCTCATGACAACATAATAGAAAAATACTCAAGTGAGCATATTCAAAAGAAAGGAAAATAAAGAAAGAGGAAAAGAAATGCAAATTGCAAAAGAAAAAGGAGAATAACACAAGAACAAAGCAATATTAAATTGCAAAAAATGTAAAGCGTGATTGAAATCCATCTCTTTCTGCCCCTCAACCTGTTTGCCAACGCAACATGGGTGTTATAAGGCTTTCAGAAAATAGGATCTGACCTTTTGTTCTTATTATAAACTGATATATATAGACCTTGTAGGAAAAACTATCATTAAATCCTACGGTCTAAATTAAAAGTACAAATAACTTCCTAAGACACTAGAAAATAACTTCAATGCACTTCAACCTTGTTTACTGCCACACACTCCACTTTGCCTTATTGCACTCCAGTTGCAACTTCAGATTATTTCTCCTTATCTTTGGCCGAAAACCATATCCATGAAACATATTAAAGCATTTGGTCGAAAATGCAGTATGTCGAAGTCTGTATGCTCTTGGTCGAAATCTCTTTGCAGCATGTTTAAATAACTTATCTAACTTGTCGAAAATATAATCATAATTTCGACCAAATATTTTATTTTTGGTATTGACAGAGGCCCCCCAAAATGTTGTTTCTCGAAAGAAATGAGAGGAATGACATTTTAATCAAAATTGAACATTGTATGATCTTCTTCGACCACTTAATCATTTTCTTTTTCATTTCTTCAAGCCAAATTCAAATTTGGTAATCCTTTGAATAAATCCAAAGTGGATTGATAATGTGAATTGGTCTCAAAATATATATTGGCTTTAATGAAATTCAAATAAATTACTCAAAGATCAATGGATAGTATGTGTTCATATCATTTATGGATCACTTCAAAACACACATATATCCTTTATTTTTAGAAAATTAAGACCACTAATTAAATAAAGGGAAATGATAATTATTATGAGGGATCCAACCAACGAAATGCACAAATGACTGTTCATCCATTAATTTTACACCAAGCCTCGCCGGATTTCCGTTAAACTCTATTTGTAGCTTCTTTGATTCTTGACATGTTACCCTTCTTGCCATTCTTGAAATTTTCCTTCGTACGATTTAGCACTCCTCATAAATAAAATTTGAAGAACAAACACCATTGTACACGACTTTGAAAGAGAACAAATTCATGGTATTGTTCTTTTAGACATGGTCCATATCTTCAAGCCCAGACTCTTGACTTTTTAATTTGAATCATTCAGCCAAGTTTAAAAACCAATTATTCTTCATTCTATTTTGGCTTTAAAATATTAGTCTTTATAAAACTTTCAAAAAATCATTTTAATTTACGGTTTCAAAAACCCTTTTTACGGTTATCATCTGACTTGTTTATCCAGAAATTTTCCAGGACGCTGTTAACCATAGAGATTGAATCACCATTTTTCAAACATTAGAGGTCTCTTAAAGGCTAAAACTTTTCAGTTTCACTCTTTGTAAAACTTTTCAAAACCATTTTGATAAGATTCTCCAATTCAATTGGCGTCCTCCTTTAATGGCTTCAACAACAATTTTTTATTTAAAATATGGCCTAAAAACCATTTCATGTACGGTTTATGTTTCTCTGAAACCATTTTGTATGCATATAAAGTGTTGAATCACGCTAAACTTGAAGTTTCACATCGGGTTCACCAATTTGTTTACACCGATTTTTGATAATGTAAACTACATCATCCATGAACACGTTAGGATTGGATAAATGTCTTTTTATAGTGTTCGTTCAAGTCTCGCGATTTATGATATCACTTCATGTGTTCTTTAAGAACAAAATTATTGTTCTTATTAATGTTAGAATTGCATCCAACAACTTTTAATAACAAGTTGTCTCATGACAACATAATAGAAAAATACTCAAGTGAGCATATTCAAAAGAAAGGAAAATAAAGAAAGAGGAAAAGAAATGCAAATTGCAAAAGAAAAAGGAGAATGACACAAGAACAAATCAATATTAAATTGCAGAAAATGTAAAGGTTGATTGGAATCCATCTCTTTTCGCCCCTCAACCTTTTGTTCTTATTACAAACTGATATATGTAGACTTGTAGGAAAAACTACCACTAAATCCTACGGTCTAAATTAAAAGTACAAATAACTTCTTAAGACACTAGAAAATAACTTCCATGCACTTCAACCTTGTTTGCTGCCACACGCTCCACTTTGCCTTATTGCACTCTAATTGCAACTTTAGATCATTTCTCCTTATCTTCGGTCGAAAACCATATCAATGAAACATATTAAAGCACTTGGTCGAAAATGCAGTATGTCGAAGTCTGTATGTTCTTGGTCGAAATCTCTTTGCACTTTGCAGCATGTTTAAATAACCCATCTAACTTGTCGAAAATATAATCATGATTTCGAACAAATATTTTATTTTTAGTCTTAACAATGGGTCGGGGTTCGAACCCTAGATACCTCTTTTTTTTTGTCAAGTAGTCTAGTGGCTAGAGCTCGCAAAATTAAATTGTGGAGAAGTGGAGTGTCTGAGGTTCGAACCCCGACCCCTACATATAATATGCAATATCCCTACTAACTGAGTTAAACTCACGGGGATCTAGATACCTCATTTATTCACATCTTAATATGAGAGAGACCGAGGCATGTATGTTGTTAGTAGATACTACACGTCGAATGTGATTTATAATAATGCACAATTGTTAGGGAAAAAGTGACATGTGAAAATCACAAACAAACTCTATAACCACATGTTTCAGAGCTCAAAACACCACTTTATGATATATGGAATTTAATTGTTGTTCATCAAATCTATTTGCAACCATTTTCGGATCTCCATTTTTAGAGATTTAGATCTCAACAATTAAGCTCCTAATTAATTAACATTAGGAAAAATTATTTTTAATTAATTTATCTTTAATTAAATTAACATTAACAATTATTTTGCAACTTTTGTAAACAAAAAACAATTATTTTGCAACTTTTGTAAACAAAAACAATTATTTATAACAAAATTTGATTTATGTATCATGAGGTTACAATGACAAACTATTACCGCTGAACATAGACATATAATAATAAATTAAAATAGGGAAATGCTAACCATTAAAATACGATTATTGTATATTAATTAATAAATAATTATTATATCAATTAAAATATGGTTAATACAAAACTTTAAAAAAAAAAATTTGACTATATCTATACTTCTATATCTATACTATATATAAAGAAAACTACCCCTTTAAGCACTTTTGGGTTTGATTTTTCTTTTCAAAAATATACTCAATTTTCAATACAAATAACACATGTAACAAATAGATAATAATAATAAATTTAAATATTAAAACAAATGTAACAAACAAGATATGAAATTTTTTTTTTCCTTCAAAAAATGAATATAAATTTTTTTGTTTTTTTCCTTTATCATTTAAAAAGTGTAACAAATTAGATGAGTGTATTTATATTTGCTTTTTCATCATTCCAATTATACCGTTCAACAACTCTTTCTATAATAAAGATCGTTGTTGGTGTTATTAAAAAAAGAAAAAAAAATTCAAGCAAAAGATGGGATGCAGAGGGGTCTCCTACTGCAACACCCTAATCATATGAAAAACAAAGAAAAAGTACAAAAAAGAGGGGAGGACATAAACCAAAACCCTCAAGAAAAGAAAATAAGAGAAAAGAGAAAAATCAAAGCTTAAATTGGACACTTTTAGGAGCACCTACCCTCAGCCTGGTAGCGTAGCTCCCTTTGTTAGATTCAGCCTGCGACTTCTGCCTATTCTTCTTTTTCTTATGAACTACCAGTTGAAATTGTTGATTATCAACAAATTTTGAATCTGTCAGGTTAATACCTTCATCATTCTAAGCCATATTAGCCCATGATTCCTTCAGAAATTATATATCCCGTTGGACCACACTGGAATTGATGAAACTACAAGTTGCTGGTCAATGTTCCCCGAAGAGGGTGAATATGTTATGGCTTCGTCACGATGCTCGACGCTAACGAGAGTGTCGACTGATTCTGAATCATCATCATGATTCTTTTCAAGGTTTTCTTGACCGGAGGGGGATTCTGCAATACAAATATCTTTTCAAAGTCATTAAAAAACGAATTTAGATTATATATATATTTGTTTGTTATATTGTCGGTGTCATTGAAATAAATAATCATGATTAGTTTGATTTTTTATAACTTGAAAGCAACAAACTTTTTTTTTTTTTAAGTTTTAATCAAAATCAAAATTTCATAAAAAAAACTTCGTTCATAATTTTCAAACGTTAGCGCAATAAAAAGAGCAGAAAGACGGACACGTAAATGCCCGTCTTTTCACTAGTAAAGTATGAAATAAAATAGTATATGATGAAAAAATAAAAATATTTTAAAACATATTTATTTAGAAAATATTAATTTAAAATACATCTAAACATTTTTTTTCAAAATTAGCAAACAACCAACAACTTGCTAAATTTTAACAATTAACCGAAAAAGATACTAACAACTTGTCATATATAAAAAAAATTATGTACAATAAAAACTTAAATTATTTTTCAAAATAGGGTAAACATTATTTATTATATTTATTTTTAACAAAATAATTATGTTTTTGACGAATTTATAAAAATAGTTATAACAATGACACTAATGATGAGTTTATCATTTTGTCATAAAAGATTTGAATTTTGTTTACAACTAGCAACAAACTCGTGCTAAGCACGGGCCCGTGCTTTGAACGGGTTGGGCCTCGAAGCAGGGGTTATATGTCAAAGGGAATTGCAATGTTATATGCATTGAGAATATTAATTTAAAATCCATCTAAACATTTTTTTTTTTCAAAATTAGCAAACAACCTACAACTTGCTAAATTTTAACAATTAAACGAAAAACATACTAACAACTTGTCATACATAAAAATTTCTATGTATAATAAAAACTTAAATTATTTTTCAAAATAGGGTAAACATTATTTATTATATTTATTTTTAACAAAATAATTATGTTTTTGACGAATTTATAAAAATAGTTATAACAATGACACCAATCACGAGTTTATCATTTTGTCATAAAAGATTTGAATTTTGTTTACAACTAGCAACAAACCCGTGCTAAGCACGGGTTGGACGTTGAAGTAGGGGTTATATGTCAAAGGGAATTGCAATGTTATATGCAATGAGAAAATGGAAAAAATATTAACGATAAAGACGACGTTAATGATCAAAGGGTAAATTACATTGACCTTTCTTGAGATTTTCTTAAACAACACAAGCACATCGTCTAATTTTATCCAATTTCACTTCAATAACCTTCCAAATACACAATTTAATTTCAGTCATATTAGCTTGATATATCATGTTTTTGTTTTCTCTTTTTGCAATAAGTTGATGAGGTTGTTTTCTCGCAATGGAGAAACAATAACAATTGTTTTTACCAACAAATAGAATCAAACATCGACAATTAAAGAAGAGACTAAAAGAGAATATAGAGATGGATGGACGTTGTGGTTGACTAATGAAAAGAAAATAATCTTCGATATATCTATTTTATTAAATTAGAGTTTAAAAATTAAACCATATTGACAAAGGAACAATGAGTGATCTCTTCAGTTTGAAAAAATCACCAAAGTCTTAAGTTTGGTTGCAGACTAACTCATCTCTAGTTGTTCAGGCTTTTAAGAAATCTTCTTTGATGGTATGTTCCTTAAAAAATAGACGGGATAATTACAACATTCTGATTAGACAAATGAACATAATCGCTCATATATATAGGAAAGGAAACCATTATGCTAACAAAATGACTAATATAGGACTTTCTTTGAACTCTTATATAGTTTGGGGAGTTCATACTCATATAAAGGAGTTAATTGCTCAAAAAGTGGAATTAACAAAGCTTAAACCATGTTAAATTATAACGGAAGAACTTGTCATTTTGATAACTAAGTAAGGAAAATTAATGTTTTGTTAGTAAAATAGAGAGGGTGTTTGTGTTATTTAAGAAGACCTTAAGGGAGGTTAGTGCAATTTTTCCATGATTTTTTTTTTGAAAGAATAATTTACTCATGATAAAATCATTGAAATAGTTTTTATTAAATATTATAAAGTGGTAGAAAAAAATTGAAAATATTATAAATAATCAAGATGTCGTTGATGATAAAAATCTTGTTAAGAGTCTCGTGTATGAATATTTAATGACTCATTGATAATTTATCCAATATTTTTTATAGTTATACTGCTAAAATCTATAATAATTAACAATCCGAATCAAGGAATTTTTTTTTGGTACAATGAAAAATATTATTTTATAACATGATATTAAGATAAACAAAAAGTAAAGATAAATTATCTATACAAAAGAATCAATCTTGAAAATTTTCTAAAAAATAGTTGTATGGTTGTAATAAATATTAATCCCATGTATAATCTACAAGTGGCAAATATTTTGTAATTTTCTCAAAGTTATGTTATTTTATAATTTGCAGTTGTTTTTAGATGTATTGTTTATCCTATTTCTTTTTTTAAAAAAATTATAACAAACAGATACAATAATATTTAAAGTGATTTTCCAAAAGTTATTACAAACTTCATAGGGTCGTTTGTTGTGGATTAAAATAAGGGAAATGCTAAATGATGCCCCCGGGACACTAGTTAAGGATATGTAAAAGGAAATTATATAGTAGTTAATGCATTGAAATTGTGTAATTAATTTATAATAAATTCAAAAACGGTTTCCTTTTATGGTAATAATTCTCTATTATGGTATGCTTAACCGGTGCCCCCGGTTAGCAGGACCCTTAAAATAAAAATAATTTTGACATTCAATAATACTTAGATTTTCGTTAGATGTTTTAAAAAATATTTTTTTTTCTTTAAAAAAACTATCTTTTATTTTTTTTTTTAAGCAAATGAGGTGCAGATGACCTGCATCACCCTAGATATATAGATAACCAACAACAAAAAGAGAGGGGACATGAACCGAAACCCTCTGCAGCAAGAAAACCAAACAAAAATTGAGAGGCAAACGCCAAACTCAGAAAAGAGCAGAAAATACAAAACAGAGAAACCAAAAGGAAAAATAAAAGAGAGCAAATAAAGAAAACAGAGTTAAAAAAAGTCTTCAAGTCAATCAGGTAACTTACCCCTAGAGCGGGTATTGTGAACATGAAAACCCTTCAAATTCTTTCTAGTAGCCTTCGAAACCACTTCAGTGAAAGGCTCCTCCGTGGTAGAAGAAAAATTCCTTAGATAATTGACAGCAACTGCTATCTCTTCCTCATCGGTATAAGCTCGAGGCCTAGTGTTTGTAGCATCATTTCCCCTCCAAACATATTGCCTTAAAACCTCCAAGTCTCGAGCGACGTTGGGGTTTAAATTATCATCAACGACAATATCATTTGATTTTTCCGTTGCATCACTCCATAAACCAACCAAACGCATATCAGGATAATGTTCCCTTTGTTGTTCACTATTAGCTAAATCAGAAGAGTTGGATCCAAAGACCTCGTGAATAGCCTTTTTCGATCATTATTCAGTAGAAACACTCAAATTTTCGTTATCTTTGGTACCCATGTCATTTGGATGCAAGGTATCACTACCAATTTCCCCATCAACAATAGTTTTCAATTTAGTACTATCCACAAATCCCAAAAGAGGATTATTATCAACACAAGTTTCAGTAGCATTATTTGCCACACATTCAACTGATTCTGATTCCTTAGCCAAATCTTTCTTCTGAACAAGACTAGATTTATCCCCTAAACCATTATGCTTCTTACAAGCATCTGATTTCTCTTGATCCACTTTCACAAGTTTGCAAGACGAAAAACTATGACCAATGTTATGACAATGTGAACAAAAAAGAGGCAAATTTTCATAATCAACTTTAACAAGAAAAGCATAACCTTCTCTTTCAACCCATAATTGATGTCTAATTTTAGCAGATAAATCAATGTCAATCAAAACTCGTACAAAATGTCCAAAAGATCTCTCTATAAGGCACTTACTTATGATATGTTTGTTTATCATAATAAAATCATTTTTATTAAAAATAATTTAAATTGTTTAGATACAACAATATAAAAGAATTTTTTTGTTACAAAATCACATCAATTTTTTTAAAGTTATTTTCTTTCTCATCTAAATAGGATTTTTAAGACTAAACACACAAAAGAGTATACATATGTTGAGTTGTCAGAAGATTAAGATGGGGCAAAATTGTATTTTTGTTGGTCACTGTAACATCGCAAACGACTTTAAGTATTGCTGACTAACCCTAGAAACCAACACGAGTCTTTTCAACGTGTTTTGTCCTCACTCGCACGCTTACCGGGAAACTTCCCGGTATGTCACCCACCCAAAGACTACTCCAAGACAAGCACGCTTAACTGTGGAGTTCTTATGGAATGAGTTACCAAAAAGAAGATGCATCTTGTTGATATAGATAGTACCAAACAATTCTTATAAACCTTCCTTCAACCATGTAGTCCCATATCTACACCACCTCAGGATCCCTCTCATTCCGATGTGATTCGGTTCCTCTAGAAGTTGTCGTGAGCCGCTCATTGTCGTGCCTTGTGCACCGGAGACCACTCCCCGTCCTCGTCAACCTTGGGTATTACATTCATTACTTTTGTAGTTATTATAGACAATAGATTGTTTTAAACTCTTTAGATAATTAGAAGTTGAATTATAGGAAAATTTGTTCTGATTGGGATTAAGATTTAGTTTGTTTATTCTTTTGAAAAAAGATTAAGTTAGTGTGTTTTGTCGAGTAAGTTTGTTTTAATTTTTTTTTAAGAGAGAAAAAATATGGGGAGGTTGAAGCAAAAGACATAAAAGGATATAATTTTGATGACGTGTCAAAATATGAAGAAGGGATAAGATTATATTTTTAGTATACATTAATTTTCATAATTATAGAATAATTAGAGGATATATATTATAGACAATAGATTGTTTTAAACTCTTTAGATAATTAGAAGTTGAATTATAGGAAAATTTGTTCTGATTGAGATTAAGATTAAGTTTGTTTATTCTTTTGAAAAAAGATTAAGTTAGTGTGTTTTATCGAGTGAGTTTGTTTTTATTTGTTTTTAAGAGAGAAAAAACAGGTTGAAATAAGACATAAAATGATACAATTTTGATGACGTGTCAAAATATTAAGAAGGAATAAGATTGTATTTTTGGTAGACATTAAGTTTCATAATTAGAGAATAGAAGTCAAACTCATACACCAAACCGGCACCTCATTGACGATATAATATTTAAGTGTTAAATAAGTTTTTTGTCCCAGTAAATATAATAAATTTTGATTTTAGTTCCTAAAAAGAGATGTTTTCATCCGTATAAAAAAAATTGTTTTGTTTTTTTATCCCAAATGGATATAATTTTGACACGTTCTTGACATTTTTGTAACATAATAATATGAACTTATAAAGGTTGAGCATAATAAACGGATATAAAATGGACACATCTTGAACATAAAAGAGTTATAATTTTGACATTCATATGAACATAAATTTGTTATTAGGTACCAAAAACAAAGCTAAAAATTTTGTGAGGATGAAAACTTTATGTTTTATTTTTTTAGGGTTTAAATTTTTTAGGGACCCAAATTTAATTTAAATTATTTTTTAGTTGATAATAAGGTTTATCACATTTTTTTTTACTCAATTACATTGGTTAAAATGTAATTCATGCATCTTTTAAATCTACTTTTTGGAAATATTAACGAATCAAAAAATCAAATAATAATGTGATGAAAATAATGGAATTTTTTTAGAATGTATTGAATTAAATACTAATGAAAAATAATAATTAAAATCTATCTATATAAATAAATTTTATTACTCTGCGTTTTCATCTCACTTTTTTTAATATGGCAAACAACTAATCTTACTATATAATTATAATTAAATTTTAAAAAGTAAATAAATAGTTACAACTTTCCATATGTCAGATTTTTTTATTTGTGATGGTCGGGGTTTGAACTCCGGACCTAGTATATATTATGCATTGTCCATATCAACTGAGCTAAACTCACGAGGACATATGTCAAAGTTTCTATGTATAAAACAAAATGCTTGTAAAAAAATGAATAAAAAGAAAATCAAAATACACGTTAATATAACTAATAATAGGGTTATTATTTCCCCTAAAAAATAGTCTCATGGCTCAGTTGGCAGTTACATGCGTTATTATATGAAAGGGGAATCCCGAACACCCCATTTATTCACCCTAAAAAATATGCATTATAGTAATTAGACTACTTGACCCAAAAAAAATAATAGGGTTATTATTATTTTCCCCGTTAAAAAAAAATTATTCAAAATATAATTAATACATGAAGAATATTTGTTTGACCATAAATACTTTACATAATTTATATACATTTTTTTTTTCCAAAAAGCTAAAAGTTTTTTCAAAAAAAATCTAGGGGATATAGACCTATAACGCATTAAAAATGTGTGTGTGAGAGAGAGTAACATTTTTGTTAACATATTATTGAAATTCGGAAGAAAAAAAATCTATGTGAAGAAAAGAATTAAAAAAATTGAAAACAATTTTAAGTAGTTATTAATTAAATTGTTCATTGTCTCTGTTCTTACAATCAAGTTGTTTGGATGCGAAGATATTTTATAAAATCCTGAACTCGATTTGGATCACCATATTTCTATGTGTGATTATTTGAGTATGATTTGGCACTACACCAATAACAAAAATAAATTATCTAGGATCTCATATTTTTAAGGGAAGACCTAATTAAGGTCGACTATTTTCAGCCAATAGCTGATAGGGTGAAGTTGAAGCTCTCTTCTTGGAAAACTTCCTTACTTTCCATAGATGGAAGAATCCAACTAGTGAAGTATGTTGTGCATAGTACGTTGTTGCATACAATATCTACTTATTCATGGCATTTCTTTGATTAGAGAAACTGAAAAATGGATAAAGAATTTTATTTTGAGTGGTGATGTCTCCTGGCATTTCTTCAAACTCTATAACATCCTCCTGTGGTTGAGTTTTTAGAAACCATGAAGCAAATTTTATCTATTGTTTTGCTGAAAATTCTGACATGGGTTCAGCTTATTATCACGAAGAGATTTCAAGAGCATTGAGACCTATTGAGATTGCTCATCAGAATGGTTTGACAAACTAGTGGTTAGTATCAGACTCAGCTCTAGTAGTTCAAACTTTCAAGAACTCTTGTACTATTCCTTGGTAGCTAAGAAATTGCTAGAACAACTATAAGGATTATTGCAAACATGAATTTTCTGGTTTCACGTGTCTTTAGGAAGGAAAACATTGTGCATATTCTTTAGTTAATGTAGGTCTTTCCTTAAGTCAATTAACTGTCTGAAATGAAGTTCTTATTTATATTAAGGAAAGCTTAGTGAAAAACAAGCTAGGTGTGCCTAATTTTAGGTTTATCTATCATTAAGGTGGTCTTGGTCTACTCCCCCACCTTTATTTGTTGTTGTTCCTTTTACTTTTATATATTTTGGAGTGTGTTGTTCTATGATACTTGGCCTTTTGGTTAAAAATATCATATTTGATTGAATTATCGCATATAACATAATTTTGAGAGAGTTATAAAATATTTCTTATTTATAAATTATACACGAGATTAATATTAAGAAGCATACAACTACTTTTTAGAAAATTACACGTTTTCAAGTTTGCTTCTTTAGTAAAAATAATTTGCCTCTCTTTTTTATTTATCTTAATGTCATATTATAAAATAAACTTTATTCTTATTATTATTATTATTATTATAATTATTATATTCTTTAGAAGTATGGCTATAAAAAAACATTAGATAAATGTTATTCATTAACAAATGAGTCACCAAATAATATAGTTGTACAATTCATACACGGGAGACGGGACAACCGTCGATCATTAATTAATTAGTAAATAAGTTTTTTTTTTATGTCTCTTCTAAATAATAACAACAATAATTCTAATATAGTATGATTTAACATAAAAATCATGCACGGGATACATATTTATTATTTATAAATTTATATAAATAAAATGGCAAATATTTCTCAATGATATATATAAAAAAACACCGGACACATTAACATTATCTTTATCTCTTTTTTTTTGGACATATTTTTATTCTATCACTTAGTAATATTTATCAACATTTTTTTATGTAATTTTACATAATATAAGTTTAATTATAATAAATAATTAGAATTTAATATAAAATTCAAGCATGTGATACCTATTTATTATTTATAAGTTTATATAAAAAGTACAAACTTTTATCAATGATACATAAAAAAGCACTGGATAAATTAATGTCATCTTTTCTTTTCTTTTTTGAAAGAAATAATGTCATCTTTTTTATTTTGTAGTATTTTGACATATTTTTAGTTTGTCCCTTTATAATATTTAATAACAACTATTTTAATGTATTTTCTTAAGAAACTATTCCAATGTTTGTATTCAGTTAAATTGAGTTTTTTCTTTGTAAAAAAATTGAGTATATTTATGTATCTTTTAAATAATAACAAGAGCAATTCTAATATAGTGAAATTGGGCACATTCCTTTCCTTTATCTGGGGGCTTCTTATTGGTGTCATTCCCGTAAGTTGAATTGCTTGCAACCTCTTCTTGACCGTATTAAATCTAGATTGTCGAGTTAGAAGTTCTTCTGATGTATGTCTTGTCTTCTCTTTCAGTCTATTTTCTTTCCTTCTTCAAGGTTCCTGCATCCCGCAAGTATCATTTCTTCTATCAAACCTATTTTTAATTGTTTTTTCGGGGGCGGGTGGGTGAGGATATTAGGAAAATCTCTTGGATAAAATGGGATACGGTCTGCTTGAATAAGGAGAAAGGGGGTTTGGAGGTTGGCCGTTTAAGGGAATTTAATACGGCATTGTTAGGTAAATGGTGGTGGATGTTGTAGGAGGAGTTAGGTAGTTTCTGCGTTAGAGTGTGGGCAACAATGATTGGGGAGGCTGCCCTTTTTTTACACGCAGAGGGGAAGAGGAGTTCAGTGTGGTGGAGTAATTTAGTCGCTATTGGAGTATTGGATGTGGTGTTGGTACATGATCATGGAATAACATATGATGTTTTTTGTTATGTTTCTAGTGTAATTCTTTGCATTTGAAGGCAAATTAGAAGTCAATTAGAGGAGTTGTCAATGGTTTGAAGAACTTTTTGTATTGTTTTAATTCGAGTCGTTGAAATTCACTTTTATCCTAAATCATGCAACTCCATAGGTGTTTTGAGTCTTTTTAGTGAGAAATAATGTAAATTGGCAAAACAAGACATCACGTTAAGGATCGAGGATATGAAGATTCAAGTTCAATGGTTCTTAGAAAGTATTTGAAGACAATACAAAGTAAATAAAATTCGTTTGAAGTTTCAAGACATCACATGACGAAAGAACGCTTGAAAAATGGTCGAACACTGCAGGATTTGCGCAGGAGGTGCTGCCTCATGCGCCCCTGCGCATAGAACCATGTGCCCCTTCGCACCAAGTCATGCACAATGCGCATGGACACAGGCAGGGAGGGTTGTTTGCTTGTTTTAGCCGTTTTTTGTGAGAGACCCTTGCACTATTAATAAAGACCCTTGCACAAACTTTTATTCATTCACAAAGCTAGCGGTACAAGGCAAGGGTCAAGCATCAGGGCTTTAAGGCAGATGATCTTCATCTTCCTCTTGTACTCTACAGTATTTTTTCAATTGTTTTGTAATGATGATGGTTGCCGTTAGCATCTAAGCTTCTTTGATTAGGGTTTCACGATGAAAAATAGGCACCATCTTTCATTTTGTCCAATAATATAGATACTCTTCAAGTAACAAAATCACCTACCAATAACTAGTTACAAGTACTGGTATGCGAAGGACACCGTACTTTGTTCGATTGTTTCAATAAATATACTACAGTGATATGACAAACGAGATTAACCTACCAAAAAATTGGTATGGGAATTGTATAAAGACACTACAGTGTGTTTCAATGAGTATCTAGAAATTTTAAAATGATAATGATTGGCTAAAGACCTTCCAAAACTAAGAAAACCAAGAGAACCTGTTGTTGCTAATAGTTGTGAAAATGAGATTATGAAGGGAAATTTTGCATGGCACTTTGATAGATGGATTGTGATGGTGATGGTGGAGTGTGTGAGGTACTTGCATGATCAAGAGAGGGTGCACATGCAGCATATGAAGATTCTTCCTTCAGCTCCTGTTTAGGCCTTAAGAATCCTGTATCCATATCCCTCAACTGCTGTCCTGAAAGATAAGACTGGATAGAACTCATAGGTCTTGCATAGTTAAAATTAATTCCAGCTAGAGAATAATTTCCAGATGAGGGAAGATTCAGCGGTAGCGGCATTTGAAATTCAGGGAACATTGAAGCTATAGGTCCTGTTTGAGGCACAGCAACATGGTCAGGGCTCGTTCCGTAGGCGCCATAAGGTATGATATTATTCAAGGAAGAGTAATTCATTTGAGATATGGAGGAAGGTCCAAACTTCATATCATTACTTAAACTTCCCATCAAACTTGACCTCAGGAAGTCATTGCTAAAATCAGGTTTTCTATCGAAATGAGATGGAAGAGTTTGATGAGTTTCAGATTTCGGGATAACGGCACTCCCAGGTAAGACATTGGCACAAGTAGAAGATAAACCAACATCACTTGAGCTTATATGATTGTTATTTCTAGCAGCGGGAACCTCGTGGTTATGTTTTCCCTCATAAGTTGTAAGAACATACTTTAGATTGTGTGAAGCCCTTTCCACATGTTTCCTTACGGTACATCCGGCACTTGTGCATTTGTAGTAGCTCCTAGAAGAGATGGACAAGAAAATGTTATATGCATACTAGCTTATAGACTCAAGTTAAAAATGCATGAATATTATATGTCGTAATATCTTGATACAGTTATAAGCATTGCTTTCAATGTTGTCAATCGCTGATTGCAAGAAACAAAAGTTTGTTCAATTTCTGCTGCGCAGGAGCCAGCAGTGCTATAATGCCACTATAGACACTATTTGAAAACATTGTGTACTAATTAGCATATCACAAACAATAGCCACTTGTTCAAATTTTGCTACATTGACGGTATTTCCTGCTAAACAGACATGCAGATGCATAAAGTAAAAGCAGTATCACTACCTTGGGTTTGGATTCCCTTTGACAACCTTCTGTCCATACTTTCGCCAGCGATAACCATCATCAAGTATGTCGATGTCACTCTCAATTTGGACTACCACTCGTGGCTCACGAACAGCCCTCGGAGGAACCATTGTTTCAACCGGGTAGCTCTCCTTCTTCCTGCAACAGAAAATTAAACCAACAACATATATAGATTGTCTTTCTATTTGTATTGTCAATGCCAGCATGAAGACAGTATCGGATAAAGTACAATACCTTCTTTTCGATTCTGAGTCGGCATCTTCAGAATTGTTTTCAGGTGATAAGACTGCTTGAGTGGCTCCATCTTTATCACGATCATGATTAGCAAGTGCAGAAGAATGCTCCGGAGCGTCGTCTGATTCAAACCCTTGAGATCTAGCTCTCTTCATAGGATCTGAAAGCTCGGTCGCACCAGAAGGCGGGGATGTCCTTTCTTGACCATCAGGCTTCCGTTCTGGATTGTGTTTTGCATCTTTTCCCCGCGACTGAATGTTTCCCCATACGGAATCAGCATCAACTCTATCACATGTTTCATTGGCTTCAGCATTTTCTGACATCTCATCACTAGAAGGTACTGACCCTCGACGACTTGAATGTGGTTTTGCATGGTTATGATTACCCTTGTAAATAATTTCTGTTATGTGGCCATCGTGTGATCTTTCCACCTTTTTCTTGACCTGACAATTAGACTGAGTACATTTATAGTAGCTTCTCGGGTATTCACTACCTTTTACTTGTTTTTGGCCATATTTTCTCCAATTATAACCATCTTCTGAGGTCTTTGCTCCTGCTGCATGAGAAATCTCTTTCTGTTCTGCTTCTAAGACATGATGTTGTCCGATATCCTCACTGTGGATAGAATTATCAGGCAGAGTGCTTTCACCGCTAGCTTCTTCGGAACGAGATATTGGTATGTCAACATTATTGGTGTTGACAATCACATCATCTACCATTTTCACATCATTGTAGAAATGGACTCCACTATTTCTAGCTAAATATTCACTTGAAAAACCTTGTGGGAATGAAAAATTTAACAGTTGTTGACCTTGAGCAAGCATTTGGCTGTCTCTATGTCCTCCACTCATCATGTGGCAATTATTAGAAACCTGGTGAATTCAAGGTAACCAAAATACCACTTAGTAAGAAAGCTTTCATATCTTGGACAGTGTATGAGAAAAATATAGCTTATAGGCTGAGTTAACAAGTAGAAGTTAGACAGACTGAATTAATGGGATATTTGTTTAAATTTGGTATTATCATCTTCATGTTTAAATGTTTCAAGTTGATGGCTGGCTACGTCTATTGTTCAAAAACTATGCCTATAAAGCTTACCACCTATCAACTACGTCTAAAACGCTTAACTGACAGTCACAAATGTGTACTCCCTATTCTTCACAAATTGTGTTTGGTTTTGTGGTGACAAAAATTGATTTTGAATGAATTGATTTATGTTAAAAGTAGTTGAATATAAAATGATTTGTATTTGGATATATTCAGGAAAAAAAAATGACTTGTTTGGATAGTTTGGACAAAGCTTTTGATTGTGTGTATTAGCTACTTTTAAAAAATATGAGACTTGATTTCATGTCACCGAAAAAGCTAGAAATGTAAGCTTTTGAGAAGAATTGGTTTGGGGGTTGGAATCAATTTTAGGCTTGGAAGCCAAAAATAACTAATATGTGGTAATACAAACGTGTGATTATGGGGTGCCTGGTTGTGGAAGCAAACATATGCTCAACTATTTAGTGTGTTTTCAACTAGTGGCTATAGTGCCGCTATAGCATAGCGGAATTTGAAAGAAAAAAAAGTTATTGGTGTTCGATATACTATTTAGTACAAAAGATTGTCAAAAAACAGCTATAGTGATGTCATAGTACTATAACATATTGGAATTTGAACAAATTGCGATTTTCAGCTGTATGCGACTACCAACATAGGGCGTATAATTGATGCAATAACACCAAGCATCAACAATTTGAGAAAAAATATTGACATGCCCATGATAAAAAGTAAAAAACACAATACAGTAATTTGTATTTGTTTAATAACAATTAAAATATATAAGGGAACCTGATTTAGAGAAGCAAAATATGGAGATAAAGAATCAGCATCTAAATTGGCTTGATGCTTAAAATTGAAAGAAGCGGAAAAATTGGAGGCGGTAGGCACATCCACATTCTTTTGTTCATGTTTGACTGAAGTGAGCATTGATCCTTTATCGGTGAGAGGTGGAAGCATGGTGAAACTCCCGGTGGTGGGAGATGGCATGGCCTAAAACACACAAAAAACAACCATTGAAATGAGTAAATTTCGTTTTTTATATCCTCAAAGTTGTAAAGAATTGGGCAATTTGGTCTCAATAATTATACATTAACAATTTTGTCACTAAGATTAATGTTTTTCAATCAATTCTATAAATTTGGATTGCAAAATAGAAATCAAGGAAATTCTTAAACATATTTCAACACGCATGAGCTTAACAACATGCTAACTCAACATATATTGGGGAATTACTTGATTGATGATTTTCAACCTCAGAACATAATTGCAATTTCATAAATTTGAGTAACTAAATCAAACATTGAAAAGAAAAAACATTTGTTCAAGTGTTCCATCATCACTAAAGTTGAAGATCATCAATCAGTTTACTCGAAACAACTCAGGATAAATTTAGATAGCAAAATGAGAAATTTGTAAAAACAAGTATCATAGCTCAAAGTGACCAAAGCAACATATATTGTTAAATGACATAGAGAATGCATTAATTGACGAAAAATGATGATTAATTAACTAGTCTAATTTTGCAAAAAATGAAAATGAGATGTGTGATCATATACGATACCTGAGAATTAGGAAGCATGATGGGGGATTCAAGCAATGCGGTGGGACTAATCCCAGGTGGTATTGTGAGACATGGTGATCGAGTTGCTGGAGAAACCAAAGGGGTTGTTGCACCAAAACTGATAAGCCCTGCGTTGATTTTATTGAAACCCCTTCTCTCAGCTATGCTTCTTTTTGGTGAAAAATAGACAAACTTTCTATCTTTTGCATCAGAAACATTGTTGTTGATGTTATTGTTATTGTTGTTATCTTGTTCCATTTTTTGTGTGGATGGTTGTTACAGTGAAACTCAACTAAGAAAAACAGAGAATTCTGACGTTGTTATTATGTTAATGTTGATGGTGAGGTTCAGCTCCAAAGCTCCATAGGAGTGGAGCTGAAACCAATGAAACTGGGAATTAGAAGCTTATTCTGCAATGTAAATCTCTATTTCACTCCATACAACACACACAACATACATAAATATAGTCGTATTAAATAAAGACTATAAATTAAGAAAAATAATAATAATTTCAACCACACAAGCAAATTATATTTACACGTCATGGTTTAATGGTTTAATATGTACGGTGTGGTGTAGGTGGTGTTTTTCATAACAACAAGCAAATTTTTGTTTCACTGCTTGCTTGCTGTGGTGTTTAATGGTTTAATATGCATGTGTACGTGGTGTTCGATATCAGGAGAGACTAAGCATATTGTTCGGCTTAATTAATTTCACTAAAAGAAAATAAAAAGTTGTTCGCTCTCTATCAAAACAACCTTATCCTTATTTAAAGGAAATTTAAACCATTTATCTCTCAATTTTTTACAAATCATAACAACCTCTGAAAAAATGTGGAATGAAAACCATACATTGTAAAATAAATAAATCATCAAATATAATTTGACAACTATCTTTTCTCCAAAAACAATAATTGAATTCTATCTTTTGTCAAAAATAAATAAATTCTATCTATATAAATAACTTTTAATATTCAGCATTTTATTCTAATTTTTCTGGGTAGATTCTTCTCCCCTTTTTTTTTTGTCAAATTCTTCTGACCTTTTTAATAAGGCAACATTCAAATTTATTGTAAAATTATAATTGAATAATTTTTAAGAGTAAATAAAATATATACAACTTACCATATGTAATACTTTCTATGTATTAAAAGCAAATAAAATATTTGACCAAAAAAAATATAAAATATAACTACTAATAAGGTTAATTATTAATTTAGTCAAAAACACTTTACGGAATAAGTTTATTTAAGTAAAGTGTTTTTTGAATAAGCTTAATTATTTCAATAGTTAAAATATAATTAATACATGGACTTTACAGAAAATTTTGTAGACCAAAAACACTGTACAAATTTTTTTGAATATACTTTTTTCATATAAGCTTATTTCAATAGTTAAAATATAATTAATACATAGACTACAGAAAATTTTGTTGACCAAAAACACTGTACAATTTTTTTTTAATATACTTTCTTCATATAAACTAAAATATATTAACAAAAGAGAATGCTAACGAGTGTTGAGAATCTACAATAAAGATAATCATTTTTTTAATATTTAAATAGGTATCACGTATACACATCATTTATTTATAATTGTTTAATATTAATATTTAATAAGCATCAATCAATCTAATCTAAGCATCTCTAACAAAAGTTTTAAATTGATCCTATCAATAAAACACACGTATTGCAATGACTATCTTAATGAAAAATATTATGTGCCCCGCTTAAAATTGAGGTGTTTAAATGAGATGCTCAATAAGTATTCAATGGGGTACCTAATAGGTTCTTGGTCATCAAATAAAGAGTCCCTTCTGTTGAAATAGTAAGGGTATTTGTTAAGAAGTCTAAAGAATAAATTTTATTTGAGAATTGTCTATCCAACACATTAAAACTTAAAAACCGAACTTTTTCACATAAAACTTAATGTATTTGACATATAAGCAAAAAAAAAAAACAACTTGTTAGATACATTGAATAACTAATGTATTTGACATAAATGTTAGCAGATACATTAATTATTCAATAAATCTAAAAAATTATTTTTTGCTTATAAATGTGACTGGAGCGAGCACATTATTTGCTCTTTTGAATGTTTAATAAAGTGTTCTAAGGGCATTTGTACCATAACATGAAAAGAAAAATATCTAGAGACATTAAAAAGTGATATGAGAGGAAACAATTTATAAATATATTATATAAACTGAAACAAAAATTAAATTTATCTATGAAAAGAAAAGAATTAAAAGATTTAAGTAGTTATTAATTAAAATATTCATTGTCATATTGTTACAACACAGTGGTTTAGTTGTGAAGATATTTTATTTGGGATCCTGAATTCAAACTTGAGTCTATATATTTTTCATTCCTCATGTGTGTTTATTTGAAAATGTGTTGGCTAGTAGAACACTAACAAAAAGAATTAAAAATTAAAATACAAAAAAAAAACACTCAAACATTATCCTATTAAGTGAGATCAACTACATTAAAAACTACATAAACTAAATTATATCATAATGTTATATCATAAATTATATTTCAATAGAACTCATCGTCTTTAATAAAAATCGTTTTTCAAGAATGCGATTTCTCACTATCATCATTTGTCACTTCAAATACCATGGTCTTTTGGTACTTAAAGAAAAAACAATGCCAGCTTGGCACGTAATTTTTTTTCAAGGTATAGGGAAAAAAACTCCTCATAAATCGACCACTAATAGAAGGTTCCGTCATGACTTCTTCGCCAAGCTATCACATTGTTCTTATTGGACGGAGAAGAAGCATCCGTGGCCTAGATACTATCACTAATGATCAAAAGAATAAAATTCTAACAAGTACCATTCAAACACTGTTAAAGGAATTAAAATAGGCAATTTTTTAATAGAAAAATGATGTATTAGTGACACTAAAATGTGTTTAACTTACCAGTGTAAGCATAGGGAAACCAAGATACTTACTGAGGTGAGAAGTATAGCTAAATTGAAGACATTAGGGGAAGACATTCTTGTCATTGGGTCAATTGAAAGAATATTACCAAACCCAAATCTCATGGAGGACTAGGAGTTCGCACAACTAGAAACTCCAACATTTCCTCACTTGACAAATACATTTGTGACATATTATACCAACCTCATGGAGGTCTAGGAGTTCTTACAAGTTTTGAGTTCAAATTTTGATGTCTAAATATTTGACTAATGCTCATATTCTACATACTCCTTTTAAACCAGAAGATTCATGTATTTGGCGTGCTATTACCAAGGTTGTGGACTCCTTGGGCAAGGATTCACATGCAGAGTTGGTAGAGACCATATATCTATATGGCATGATAAGTGGATATATGATGTTTATCTTTGTAATGCGGTTACCTATGTTGATATCAATGATGTTGATCTTCGTTTTTGTGATATTTTTTATAGTGGTGTGTGGTACTTCAAAAAAAAAAATGTGTTTAACTTATATTCCCAAAAGAATGTTTGTGCCTCTCACCCACAAAATAGCTAAATCTATCCATAAGGTTTCCAAGAGGGACGTTGGTGATACGCAATCAAGAGCTTGTAATCACGCCTATTACCCGCACTTTAACAACAAAAAGCTTGTAATCACGCCTATTACCCGCACTTTAACAACAAAAAGACAATAAATAACAAAAAATATCACAACTTATTAAAATATGATCGAAAATCTCTTAAATCAACGGCTGAGATGTTAACTTTACTTACCATAGATACAGGCACAGCTTAGACACAAACTTCTAATTGACCATTGATCATATTATTATACAATTAAAAAAAGTATACTCCAAAAGCAATTTACCAACCATTTTCAAAGCAACTAAAATATACCCTTTAACCTATGCACACTGATTCAGAGTCCTCAACATCATCTTCAACAGCAACACTGGTTACATCTTCTCTAGTAGTCGTCATGCTAATGCTGGAAGCCTCACCAGTTGCTTCTGGCACACCAACACTGCCATGTGTCAGGATAGTCTTTCTCTTGCTTCTACTAAGTCTCCATTTCCTCAACAACTCAGAAACCTCACTCTCATCTCCTGATAATTCTCCAACTTGTAATTCTTTATGTTCTTCACTTATCACTTCCCTCACCCTTTGCTCACTAAAAGTCTCTTGTGTGACAAGAAAGATGAGTGGCCTGTAACAATATAAGAGAAGCATAAGTAGCACAATGTACACATATAATGACACCCAAACATAGAAAGTCCACTTCCAATTCCGAATTAACTCTTTAGCCCAAGGTAAATGGGAGTTTATAACAATTTCAGCTTCATATATTTGTGGAAGAGATGAAGTTCCTGCTCTTGGATGCAGGGTTACTCTTATACCATTGGTTCTTTGATTCTGTTCCTTGTGCCTCAACATTTCTACATTGATTTTCTGAGTCTCTGCAGAGATTCCTAGCACCAATGGCACACCCATCATAACTGTCCTTGCAAGTCGAATTGGTGAGCTTCGAAACCTTAACATGCATGGTTGGCTTGATTTTGCTATCACGTTTCCGTTTACTGATAGGAGTTCTGCTGTCAACTGCAAAACAAATCTTGTTAACTCTTTAGGAAAAAGAAGCTGTGTCAAGTTTGTACATGTTTGTTGTAATCATTGATCACGTATTTATTTTTGTTTCTTTTTACCTTATATATTCTCCTTGTTACACAATTTGAAACAAGACTTTAAAATAATCATATCCAATTGATTCATCAATTCTAGATGCAAAAGCTCAAAATTCTAACTTCAATTAGTTCAACTCACTTGAGCTCCAAACTCTCACTTCAATTAGTTCAACTCACTTTTATTCAAATATATACCAACATAATCACTTTTACGTTCAACTCACCTTTGGTTAGAATCAACATAACCAAACACACACTAAGAAGACTAACACACTTCGAAAGAAAATGCAAGTAAATGGCATAGTTATTATGAACAGATTCATGAGATAGTTCAGAGAAATTCTAATATGGTCACATGACCAAAGAAAAAGTGTTTGGTCACACACACATAAAGAAGTATTTTTTAATAGATAAAAAAGACAATTGAATATTTTGAGGAGAATCTTTTTATGTGTGTGTCCAAACATAATTGATTTGGTCTTGTGACCATGTGACCATGGAAGAATACCTCTCCCTTGACACATTACTCAGGAGGGCTGGGCTAGGATAATTATCAGCAATCAGGACCCTACCAATTAGGGACAAATAATAATTATGTAATAAATTGCATGAAAGCAAGCATGTCCAAGGAATCTAAATGGCATACCTGAAACACCCCAAGCTCCCTATTGAATTCAGATTCAGGCATCAAGAGGGACAAAGAAACGGAAAATGTGTGACCAACTGGAACACGTATATGTTTTTTCTTAATATAACCCCAAGCAGCACTAACTCCACCATTAAATGAAAATACAGCTGTAGGATGAGCATCAGTGTAATCAAAATACAAACTTTCATGAACAATGACAGGTTCCTCCACCCAAAACCGAACCAACCCAACACCCACCACAGAAGCCAGAATCAGAACAAAGAACAGAATCATACACACATATGCAGCACTCAGAAAACAAAGTCCCAGTTTCTTAAGCAATACAATGCTACCATAAGCTATTTGTGAATGAGCATTGTCTTTGGTTTGCCCATCATGATGGTAGGAATCAGATGTCACTGTCAAAAGAGAGTAGAAAGGGGAAAAGACAGAGGCCATGCTGTTGTAGAGTAAGTCTGCTGGTGTGGGAAAAACAAAGGAGTTTTTTTGGTTTTCATCCATGGAGATGGATAGTGAAGTTTCATAGATAAGATAGCTAAAACTTCAGTTTAGACTTGAGAGGGAGAAATTAATAAAATTTAATAAGAGGCATGAGACAGATGCAGTGTTGTTGCATGCTGTGGCAGAACACAACACGTGTCTTTTGCATGAGAACAAGACCAAGATACCGTGGCAAATTGGCAATTTGCATGAGAAAGAGAAACATATTGATATACTTGCATGGTTTTTCTATTTTAGTTGATTATATATTATGAGTTATGATACATAGACCACCTTAGGTGACAATACACCCCTTGACACTCACACAAAAATCTGACACGTGGTCACGTGAACCCTACACAAGTACATTTTCTCTTTCATCTCCTCTTTTCTCTTCTTAGTATATATAGGATGTACAAAGGTGTATGGGAATAAATGGTGTCTATGTAACATTTTCCATATATTACTATATACAGCAAAGTTGGCATTTTCACTGTTAAAAAAAAAGTTGGCATTTTCTCTGGGCTTCAGTGCTGAGTTTTGGGCTTTTTTTGGTAAAAGCCCTTCGTCAACAAAAAGATAAGATTCACATGATTATATATCTATCTACTGAAGCTGCAAGATGAATGATAGGATTATCTGCTTCATGGTCAATTTTTTGCACTAACTTAATCAAAAACAAACATATCCTGAAATTATAGTGCTCCATCAGATTATTGTTTTTTTCATTTCCTGCATATGATTAAAAGCTCTTCTCTTCTGGCATTTCAGGCAGAGAGATCAATCACAATAGTTTGAAGAAACAGTTAAAAATTTGAACCACAAACCACATCAAAATTGTCGCCAAATCCTAACACACTCTAATCATTGTCATCAGCTTAAAAGAGAGTCCTTTGACATATTAACCAGCTCATTAACTATAATCATGCCCAACAAAGTGAAACCTTATCAACAATTCCATTCGTCGCAACTTGCGTGCATTTTCATCACAGCAAACTCCAGTGATGGAGTTCCAAACTGCAAGCTTGTCAGGCATTTCATCAAATATCTTGTATTTTGGTTCACCAAAAAAGTCTCAGGCTAAAATTAGTTAATAAAACATTCACTTTTCTCAGCTCATTAGGGTGCTGTTTTAACTAAGAACAAAACCTAAGAGCTCATACAAGGACAGTACTTTAGAAAAGTGGTGCCTAAGCCATACAGTTTGACGGTACAAAAAAATTTCACATTGCCTCAGAATTTTTATTTTTTTTTTTGAAGAAGAAAGTGCTTGAGAATTGAAACCAATAGCTGTGATGATGACACAAGGTGTGTGATGGCACGCGATGAATGTCCGTTTGAATAAAACATTGATCCAAGTCACTCTCAGCACACAATTAGTTTTTTTTACTACCTTCAGTAGGATTGTGACGCCTCATTTCTTATGGATAACTTGAAAAGAGACTGATCAATTGATCACTTGTCCCACATGTATATAAAAATAGTACGGTGTGCCATTCAAAAAAAAAGTAAAAATAGTACAGTATGAGAATCAGGCACGAGAGATGTTTAGGAATTTTACAGCTGCACAACCGACAACAATGGCTGCCCTTCAAAAGTAGTGAATTTGGAATAAAAAATAGTTAGTGTGACTCACTTTCTACCCTGTAAATCGTAATGGACGCAATGGGACAGATATTTAATATGCATAGAACACAATGCATAGCATCATCTTTGATACCTTTCCTATTCCATGTCCAAAAGTAGTTAGACTTAGAGGCAGAATCACGTTGCCTCATTCATTACCCCAAGGCCAAATCCCCCCTACTGCAACTTTTTAGTAATATATATAAGATAATTTCGCATCTCAGGAAGATAGACTTTACAAAGGAGTATAATTTCTATGTATCAGCAAAAAGCAAATCGAGTTATAACAAATACAAATTCATGTAGTAAAAATTCATGCACGGGGTTTTGTTACCGTATGGTAATGAAGCAAACGGCTCATCTCTAACTCACTCCCAGTGGCTTGTCATCTAGAAAGATAAATCTACAAATGTTCCATCAGAAATCCTTAGGATGCTGCTATCTGGAAATAAGAGACAAGGAGAGATGCACCATACCAAATTTATAACGCACTAATACCGATCTTTCCTTCATTTGGTCTCTAGACTGCAACATCATTCTATGGAAAACAAAAGACAATACCATCGTTTATTAAAATATGAGCATGTATGTATTTGTATTTTGCATTTGGATCTCTCCGAACATAGTAACAGATGCAACCATTAACACAATCGCGGAGAGTGAAACAAAAAAAAAATGTTCTCATGACAGCAATTCAAAACAGAGATAAAGTTGGTGTAAAATAGACAAACAATCCAAACTACTTTCATTATCATGGAGACTGATAGTGTTACAATTTTGTGGAAGCTAGGAAACTAGGGTCAAGAACACAAATACAGAAAGTACTACACCATGATATGCCTTGCCTGCCAATAATAAATATATAGGCCTTACACATGAATTGAAATCAAACAGAAAGCTCTGTTCGAGAGATCAGAATTCCATCGGTGTCTGCATAAAGCCATTCCCCATCACTGATCCTTGTCCCAGCAATAGTTATGGGAACATGCTTTTCTCCCATACCTTTCTTATTGGCTTTCGTGGGATGAGAACCAAGAGCTCTCACCCCAATATCACAACCATTGATCTCATCCACATCTCTTATACATCCATTCACAATGATACCTGCCCATCCATTGTTCTGTGCTTGCACTACAGGATTACCACCCAATATTGCACAGCGCAAACTGGCACCCCCATCCACAACAAGCACTCTTCCATTGCCTTTCTCTTCAAGGAACTCCCGAACCAGGACATTGTCTTCAAACACCTTCAAGGTAACTATAGGTCCGGAAAAGACCTGTCTTCGACCATAAATCTGAAAAATTGGCTGAAGGGCACGAAGCTCCCCACTCAAAATTAACTGAGGGTTCGCATCACACACTTCGGCAGTGGTAACCAAGGCCATTTTACTTCAAGGAACCTGCAACAGCACAAATAAAAAACAATTTCCGATTCAGAAACGAAATTGAAGATTATGATCGAATTTAGATAAAAGAAAAGAAATCCAGAAACCCGTAGGAAAAATATACGAAAAGAATCCTGCAATACAGTAGCTTCTCATACAAATCGAAACTAATTTTGTATCCCAAATTTCTCATTTTCGTTTGATTTCAATTATTTCAATTTCATACACAACTATATACTTTCTATAAATTGTATTTTTGTGCATACAAAGCACACCTGGTTTGTATTTATAATAGAAATTGAAATGAATTGATTAAACATATAATTGATATGACAATGATCTCTAATTGATTTTAAGAAGCTTAATAAAGACATTTTTATAAGCAAAGAATAATAAACTCAATCAATTTGATTGGAAAAACTTAAAAGCAAATCCAAAGATAATTACACATGTATATACTATACAAACTAGCTTACATTTGCATATAGGAAAAGCAAGAATCAAAAGTATATGGAATGATAAATTCAGATGAACTATGATAGAATTAACGTCACGGTGAGTGAATAATATATATAGAAGAAAAGGAAAATAAGAACAAAACAAAATCAAACATCAAGATCTATGAAATGATTTATATAAGAGATATAAATACCGATGGATGAGAAAATGGATCTGCAAATTTGAATGAATATGGAAGAAAGTGTCACGTTGAGTTTGATTGCGAAGTTGATACTCCGAACAGATTTTGACACAGTCTGGAGAGAGAGAGAGAGAGAGAGATCAGTCACGTTATCAACATTTAACAGCACAAATGTCTACCTCCCACTTGAAGAGAAGAAAAGAAAGTAAACGAACTATATTTTTTTTTATCAAATAAATTATTTTATTTCAAATTTATTATTAAAATAAAAGCGAGATTTAAATAACCATTTTCATTTGAAAGGTGTTCTTTTCAACTAGAGTTAATTATGGCTCGACATTTTTCAACAAGAGTTAACTTCCATTGGCACTTTTAGATCAGTTGAACTGACTTAAAACGTGATTGAACCGATCTTAAAGTCAAAGCTAACTCTGGTTTAAAAATGTTGAGCGGAAGTTGACTTTAGCTGAGTTAAGGGAATGAACAATTTGAAAGCGAGAAGAGTAATTTTGTTTTTGTTTTTGAAGGAGTAATGAATAATTACAATAATGTCTCAATTTATCAAATTTTCAAAACAATCTTTGACTATGCATTGTATTAGTCAAAATAGTCATTGACGTTAAGATAATCTAATAATAACTCTTTTCTTATAAGAACTGATATAACAATAGATAAGTATATTGAGAGACTGATATGACATAGTTTAGAGAACATTGTAACGTTAGAAACTATATTGGCTAACAAAGTTAGAAACTATTTTGGACCCGACGACATCAACTTTGATTTTCTAAGAGAATTTTCGTCATAAATTAAAACTAATTTTAAAAAAATAAATTGACTGAGTTTCATAGGAACGGTAAATAAGTGAAAGGGTCAATCTTTACTTTTATTGCATTGAACTCTAAAGTAAAAAAAAAAAAAAAAACTCTAAAGAAGTCGAATGTTGTCTGATTTTGGTTGAGTGTATGTACAAAGTGTTGTTCAAAGTTTGTGAAGAGAGTGCATCTAGATATAGTGATGGCTAAAATGAATTGTCATGTTTTGTGGAAGAAGTAAACTATGGAGCACAGAGAATAGCTTCTATGTTAGTAAATGGAAGTCTAACATGTGAGTTTAAGGTAGATAGGGGATTCGGGTAAGGTGGTCCTTCATCGCCATTTAGTTTTTTGGTTGTTGTTGAATAGTTGAATGTAATGTTGAATGCTTTAGTTGAAGTTGGTCTTTTTTTTGTTATAAAGTAGGTGTCACATAATGGATGTCGGTATCTCATATGCAATTTGCAGATGATACGTTGATATTTGGTGAAAGAAGTTGCGGGAACATCAGGGTCCTAAAAGTCCATTGTTTTACTCTGAAATGGTTTCAGGGTTAAAAGTTAGTTTTCATAAAAGCATATGTTGGTGTATGTGAATGTGTCGGACATAGGTTGGAGAATGCAATGGTTATGCTTAATTGTCATGTTGGTCAAATTCCCATTTGATATTTTGGTCTTCACATCCCATAGGAGGTAATCCTCATAGGTTATTTTTTGGTATCCTCTACTTGATTGGGTTAAGAAAAAGCATGTGGGTGGAAGAGCGTGAATCTTTCGTTGGATGGTCGATTAATTTTTTTTTAAATGATTGAGAAATGATATTTGTACAACCATTTTGTAACAACTTTTTGACAACTTTCTCTCTCATACTCACATTATGTTTTTATTCTCTCTCTTCCTTCTTTTTTTGAGCAAAGCTCTTCCTTTTTCTCTTCAATTATTTTTGACCAATAGAAATAGAGGAAATGGAAGTTGTCACCAATGTTTGTTCATATATCATTGCTCTAAATGATTTTTATGAGGGAAGTGAGAGTGTAGAAAAGTTCACCAGGTAAAATTGGACCAGGTGGGTCTTGATCACCAAAATGGAGGTTTGGGGGGAGTTTAACATTTCTTTGCTAGAAAAATGGTACTAAAGGATGCACACGAATCAAGGAGGTTTATTGTTTAATGTGTTGGCAGTTCGATATGGTCTGGAGTGTGGTCGTGAGAAGGAGGGGATGCTTAAAGTGTTGGCGTGGTGGAAAGATTTATGGGTGTCAAAAGAGGTATTGTGATGAGGGTTTGGAATTGGTTTGATGATAACTTGGTAAGACCGGCACTTTTTCTGGTTAGACTCATGTCTGAAAGGAGATCCCATGCAATAGTTCAATAATGCTTTCTACTCGTGCAATCGCAATTATATTTTGAATCTCCACATGCGATCACAAAATCGGTATCTCACACCGATCACAGAATCGTTATTTTTTTAATTTAAAAAGTATCACCTCCATCTCTAACAGGAACCACCATTTCTTTAAAAATAAAAAATAAAAAGCTAATAAGACCTTATATTTTAGAGATGGAGGTGGTACTCTTTTAATTTAAAAAAAAAAACTAAGTAAACAAAATTCCACCAACAGACAGTTGGACACCACCAGAATAATAAACTTAAGATTCAACACAAGACAATATTCCTAATACCCTTATTATAAGTAAAAAAGATTCAAGTCACGAGCATCCTATTCATAACAACTTTAACCTTATTGAACATTCGCACGCATCCCAAAATCCTAATTCAATCAACAACAAAACTTCAAAACTTTCTGCCAATTTTAAGATACACCCAGGCATTACTGTTCTGGGTATACTATCAAATAACAGAAACGACCAATGATATTATACGGGATACTACTTCAAAAACTTTCCTTAAACAGGTCCATTTTCTTTATTTGTATGAAAAATATCAACCCTTAATAGTTCGCTGCAAGATCTCTGGTTTTATGTCAACTTGTGAATTGTCTTCATGTCAATGACCTCCTTAAGGGTCCCTTGCTCAAGATGATCCCACCATTTAAATAAGAAATTGTCAACAATTAGTCTGAACCAGGGGGACAGCTTCAAACCTTCCTCACCTGCATCAGATTTCCTCAGCAGCTCCTTCAACTGATCACGGTTAACATATTTGATATCAGCCACTTCATCAGGATTTGGATTAACGTTAACATCCCGGACAATGAACAGCAAATAATCCACTGCAATCAAAATGGGAAAAAAGATAAGTCAATGCTATCTAAAGGAAACGTCCCTTCCACAACCATAAACTCAAAAACTTATCCTGTTAGAATTAGCAGCAGCATAGATTACGCACGTATACCGCTGGAATAAAAACATAAAAAGGAAAAGTCGATTGGAGGAGCTATTAGTGGTGCATGTCCAGATTCATATGCTTGGATAACCTAAATTATCGTGCACCAATCCTAGTTGGATACTTAAAACAGCAAAAATCAGCTTGCGGTAAAACTTGGAATATATTAAATTAGCTTACCTTCATGCTCTCCCCATTTGCCATCAGAAGGTGCCTTATAAAGTATGCGACCCAATGGGGTGAACTGGTCAACTGGTACATCTTGAGCAGGAATACCGAGCTCATCCAACAGCTTCCTCTGGGCTGCATTTCTTACTCCTGGTAATACAAGGAGTAAAAATAAATAACAAAAAGCTACAACAACAAAGTACATCGTAATCTTTTCTACATGTATATATATATATATATATATATATATATATACACACACACACACATTATAAAAGGTAAACAGTTTATACCAAGGGCATTCTCTTCAATAAGCTCAGATTCTCGGTACAGTGGATGGCTACAGCAGGTGTTAGTCCACACAAGAGGGAATGTCACCTTTGTTGAAGAGCGTTGCTTCACCACAAAGAACAAAGAAGCTCACTCAATAAACAGACATATAAGAAAGAGTCTACGACATGAAAACATGCATGCGTCATCAATCATCATAGAGATTTATTTCGCCAAACAGTCATTCAGAAAGGGGGGTAATAAAAAAGGCAATAGCTAAATTCAGATTTAACAACAAGAAAAACAATTTGGAGAAGCGGCAATCAAATGTCACAATTTTGTTCATATTTCGTATTAGATAGTTCAATGTGCAAGTCATAATGATTTTGTTATCAGAATAGGAAGTGTTGAATGCAACTCGTCACAATGATGTTACTATAAAGATCACTCAATTATTTGAATGCAGAACCTTCAACAAACGACTAAATTATTTCTTGATTTTCTTTCTTCTTGTTTGCTACTGAGAAATTGACAATAAGACACCAACTCCATCGTAAAAGGGAAGCACTGGCGCAGTTAACAGCAAATAGCAGTTTCCCCTTTCACAGACCTTGAACCCAGAGGTCCCGAGTTCGAGCCCTGCTAGTGCCCTAGGAGGGAAATGCTAATAAGTGCCCTAAGGGCACTTGATAAGAAGTTTAAAGTAGAAATTTTATCTTGGATTTGTGTATTCAACACATTGAAACATCAAAAAGAAACTTTTTCTACATGAAAGTTAGCGATTGTTTCCATTTTTTTATCCTTAACAAATGCCACTTGTTATCAAGACCCAAAAAAAAATAGCAGTTTCCCCTTTCAATATTAAAACTGGGTCTATAGCCCACCTAGTGATTTGAATGCAGATGTAAAACTAAAAACTCTCTAATTAGTGTCTACAAAACACTAAAACAATAATATGAAATAAAGATACACATGAAAACTATCACAACAACCAAGCTTTATCCTACTAAGTGGGGTCGGCTACACGAAAACTATTAAAACCAAGAAATTTGGCACACAAGGATAAATATATTATACAAAATCTTATAAATAAAAAGCATACCTGAAGAAGCAACTCATACTTCGAGTTAAACAGGAATACACTGAAAGCTCTGTGCAGCAAATTTTCAGATTCAATCTTTTCCCACAAGTGGCCTATAAAATTGTTGAAGATCAAAATATGAATAAACCGGGCCTATGTCCCAAGAGCAGTATTTTTACTTCAGGAAGTCAAAATCCACACACGCATCGGAAATTTGCTTTTTTATTTTAGATTCCCACACAACAATTTGATCAAAAGCTACTATTAATATATGACAAACAAAATTTAGAAGTTGCAATTCTTTTATGCCTGAGTAGCAGCTTATTTGCATTAAAATCAGTGACGAATTCTAGAAGATAATAAATTATTAATTTAATAACTCTTATCATCAAAATTTGTAAATGGAAAATTGACGATAACTTTGCAAACATGTAAAATGCATTATCTGAATACTGTGTGCATAGGCATGGTCCTGACTTACATTTGTCATTTAAAAACCCTAAATCAAAACACCTCATTTATATCATAACACCAACATATACAGACACAATAAATCAAAGAAGTTAATACTTTTAGCACCGTATGAATTACAAGGTATCAAAGTACCCACACAAAAATACCAACAAACAATGTGAATCCTTGCAATTGCAAACTAATTAAGATTTCAAAAATGGAAGATCGACTTACAATTGTATTTGGACTCATGACCAACCGCACGATCATTCTCGTCCACTAAAATGCATCTGCAAAAGTTCAAAAACAAATAAACAATTACCAACTCAATGCAAGATGAAGAAACATGTGAAACATTAGTAAAAATTGAATTTAAGATATCTAATATAAACAGATCTGGAAAACTGAAGGAAAAGACAACATACAAACTTCACTGTCACAAGAAAGAAATGTCAACCCTTGAATTTTATTAGATTGAGATCCCAATGTATTTCAATCAAATAAAGGATGAATACATAATTACATACTTTCTCGTGCAGTTATCACTAGAAAATTACAAATTAACCTCGATAAAGAAAAGTCATTTCCTGATACACAGGACTTATGAGATAGTCAAAAAGCTAAATTTCTAGATCTATGTTCTAAACTCCAAAAGTAACGGAAAAAGGTCAATGGAGCCGAAAATTTAAAAAAACAAATTGAAAATTCAAATCTTCTAAATAGCAGTTCTTTGTGAAACAATTAATGCTAATGAACATCATACATACAAAAATTACCAAAAGCAGTAGCCAATTAGTCTAATTGAACCCACACTCACACCATGTATATAAAAAAAAATTACGAATTTATGTTCAACTGTTTTTTCCATTAGTGTTATTTGGATTTCGGACACACAAAATACTAATACTCTCTGATCTAGTTTTTTTCCCTTCCGATGAGAGAGAAAATTATTAAAAAAAATTAAACCCTACCAAAATCATATATCAATACAACGTTAGATGTCAAATTTTGTGTTCCGAAAAGATTTATCTTTTTTCAATAACTCACATCAATTTCAAGAAAAGGTAGCACTAGTGTCAGTGTAAGACGCACCCAAACTACGAAATACTGACGCATACATGGACACCGGATATGACATCACTAATATTAATATGTAATCATTGGATACAAGCACGTGTATCGAACGTGTCGATAATCGACGCGTGGACACCGGATATGACATCACTAATATTAATTTAACGAAATTGAAGTAAATGGATGTAATCATTGGATACTGGCACGTGTATCGCAACGTATCAGTAATCGACACGCATAACCAACACACATTTAATCTGAAATGTCCGTTATAATTACATTTGTTTAAAATTTAGTTATACTTGCACATATAAATCAAGCATCGCAAATCCAATTAAGCATCACAGAGAACAGAATAAATCAAGCATCACATATTGAATTAAAGTCCAACGCCAATGATCTAAAACAAAAAACCCTAAGAGTTCAATTTGTTCCACTACATATTAATCCATGCTTTGAATAAATAAAAAACAATTAAAAATAAGAGAGCAATTACACAAAAAAACTAGAAGATAAATAAAAGAGATAAGAGAGGGATAAGGAAACGAACTCGTCATCGAACATGAGACGGCGTTGGACGGCGTCCATGCCAGCATCAACAGCAGCGACGGGAGTTTCGCCCATGGTGGACAGAGAAGCAGAGAGAGGGGTTTTGCGGCGGAAGGAAAGAGAAGAAGAAGGACAAGATCTGAAAGGGGAGTGAGCGAAGAGTGTGGGGGTTATGTTCCTTTTAAAGTGCCGGCTCAGAGTCGCGACGATTGAGGATTGTGCCATTTTCCTTGGTTCATCAATCCTTATGTTAATTGTACTAATTATTAATCTAATGCTCACCTACCCTTGTGGTAGTGTTTTTTAGACCGGCGTTCTTTTATTTTTTTTTAAATTAGATTGAATTCCAGACTCGTCACGGTTGAAGCGAAAGAATAAGAAGAACGAATGAGTTAGCTACTTATCCATTGAATCAATCTTTTAACCGACCAATATATTTTATTAGTCTCAAGAAAACGTCATGACTTGTAGTCAAATTGATTGTTCTATCATTGTGATTTAATGCGGTCAATGAGATTTGAGTTTTTCTATGGTTGATGAAACTTGAGTTTAGTTGGTGAGGAATTTATGCAGAGAAGTGAGGTCAACTCTCTCTTTCGTCGTGATGATCTATTTAGAGCTTAAATTGTAAATACCTTTAAAGTTACGTTTTTTATATATCGTAATGGCATATTTTCGATAATCGAAAAGAGTAGTTACATAAGGTTTTTCTGATGCGAAAAGATTATTATCTTGTTCAATGTTATCCAAAGTAAAAGTCTTATCTTTTTTTCAGAAAAAGATAAAACTAAGGTTGTCATCGATGGAGTCGTTTTGTTCTTATTTAGTTTCTTCTGTTTTCAAATCTATTTCAACATTGATTTCAGTCATTTCCCTCTCGTCGTATTCTAAGATTCCATCAGTATAAAAATATGAAACTGTGTTCTGTCTAAATAGTGGGCCAAGATAACAAGTGAAAAAACAACAGATATTTTTGACCCGCATAATTTCGCAATTGTAACAAAATGTACTTATCAAACCGCATAGTTAAGTTAAATTTGATCAAATTTTTTTGCTTTGAGCAATAATATCAATCCAATACATTTCGTCAAAAAGATATGACCTTGTAAGCACTTCTAGGGTTTGAGGTTTATTCTGATCTAAACGAACTTTGAAATTTAATTCACTTAAACTTTTAATAGTACATTTTTTTTGGGACTCTACTAGTACATGTTAATCCTCCAAAAAAAAATATAAACTATTAGTTTAGTCTTTAATTTATCACTCTCTTCGATTTACTTTTTGATTTTTTTTTTTGTATTTGATTACTGACACTGTGCGTTTAAGAGTGTTCGAACGTGAAAGTGCAAAATATACAAATTGTAGCATCTATCTATCCAAACACACATCCACTTTTCCTTCCCCATCAAAC
>Ga0228710_1000272_pt1 | contig 57163 bp, 22 predicted proteins | sample MedpolnodulmetaG_FD_177995 | JGI IMG/M metagenome (GOLD analysis project Ga0228710, IMG submission 177995) | Root nodule microbial communities from Medicago polymorpha collected in Santa Monica, California, United States - pink nodules | ecosystem: Host-associated > Plants > Roots > Nodule... | reverse complement strand
AGATCGTTGTGGGGCTGACACTTAAAAAATGAACCGCTCCCATATGAAATGGTGGAAATCATAAATTTCACCAAATAAATGAAAGAATGTTAGAAGGAATATTGAAAATAGAGTGTTCTTAGCATTAATGTATACTGTGACGAACTATGAAATTACATGCGTAATTAAGGAAGGATTATAATACATGACTAATTAACTATAAATTGGTTGGTATTCAGTGGCATAGCCAGGGATTTTATAGAGCCTGGACAAAATAAAACAATGATAAGTTTTAGCGACAGCCGCAACCGTAGGTAGAGGTCCATAATGTTTTTAAAATGATCTCTTTAGAATTACCTACGCCTTTTTCCGTAGGTAAAGGTGGAAAACATGCAGTGACAACCATTTAACAATGACAGACAGATTTAGCTACGGAAATTTGCCATATAGTGATGGATTTTAGTCGTCACTAAAAGTCAAATATCTTGTAAATTTCTTGTAGCGATACAAAGAAAGTATGGGTTGAGTCTGGGCGCGTGCCCAGGCTAGCTGGGTGATAAATCTGCCCATGTTGGTATTTGTAGTTGATGCTCCCTCTAATCACATTTATAAGGAAAAAAAATATTTTTTATGTTCATTGAATATATAATGTATTTGGTCTATATATAGACCAAATACATTAGATATTGAATGAATTTAAAAAATATTTTTTTACTAATAAATATGACCGATAGAGTATCTTTTATAAAGGTGACACTAATGATCAATATACAATTGTCTCATGAATACCCATAAGAAAGGATTCCATAAATTAGGCACGGTACTACCTCTTTATTACATTGTTTGATATTTTTAATGTATATAGTTTTTATTTTACAAAATTGAGATCTTTCAAACAAAAAAAAATTACAAAATTGAGAGGATCCTTATCCATATAATATGAAGTGATGCATGGAAAATTACTCATAAGAAAGGATTCCATAAATTGGCACGGTCTTACCTTTTTATTACATTGTTTGATATTTTTAATGTATATAGTTTATTTTGAAGGAAAAATAAACCATATACATTAATGTATTGTTTATTTATGAATTAAATTTACTTAAATTTTATCACAAATTATTTTTCTTGTTTTTTGCCCGGCTCAAATAAAATTTACTTACAATAAAAAAAAACATGTTGAAAAATTAAATTATTGCATCCCTTTTAAGCTCATATATGACAGGGAACAAAATCCATCACTATATGGCAAATTATTTACATATATGAAAATTATTATGGTAATAATTTGCCATCACTATACGGAAAAGGCTCATATATGTAAATTATTATGGTGAAGGATACTGTTTTTCCTTTGTCCAAGTAAAGAATCGTGGAAACATGGATTCATTAAATGCTCAAACTTGATCTTGATGAATATCTCCACAAGAAAAACGAGTCTCCTAGAGTCTACATAGAAAGGGAACAAATTACTCGTTTAAAGTAGACAAGTTTGGTATTTGACTCATTTGACTCTATGATCTTACTCTTTGTTGTTATTCCATTTTTGTGTTTGCCACTAAACCCTTACACCGCATCTCCCATATTCCTTTCTTCAAATTATGAAACTTTTTCCCTTTTCTTCCCAACACAAAGAGCTTCCATGGAGATAGCCAACCAAGCACATGTCTGCATCTGTTTTATTTGATTAAGCATTTTCTTTTTTTAAATTGGGTGGGATATTTTGTTCAATAATAATATTTTGAATGATTTTAATCATTAATTTATTTTGAAAACTAAAGTTAATATGGTTATATTATTAAATAAATAATTGTTTGTTTCACGGCTCGAAGCATTATGGGTTGGATATCTCGGCTCAAATTTTCGCCGTGTTGCATCATATTACGACAGCTTTTGGAAACATTGATTCAATTCACATTGAAGATTTGATTAGGAGTGTGATTTGATTTAGGATTGACTGGGTTTGGTGTCTTATTAGAGATCATAAGAGCTCCTTTTTGTATGGTTTCTATGGTAATATGGATCTTTCTTACATTATTCACGCTGAGATTCTTGTTCTTTACCATTGTATGAATTTGTGTTGGTTATTGGGTTGTTTGTTGTTCAAATTCCCTGTAGTTAGTTTACAATATCCTGAATGTGTTTCATAGATTTGGCAATTTGATGAGTTTGATTGAGAAGTTCTCGAGTTAAGATTGGATTGTTGATTTGAGTTGTACCCATTATGATGCTAGAAATTTTGAGAGATTCTCTTGATTTATCCTCTGCTTATAATTTAGATATCTCTTTTCACATGTGTTAGCCAGCTTTTTGATGTTGCTATTTATTTTAACCAAAAATTTATTAATAAATTTTTCACTTAAAATACACCAAAATATATTCTCTTTAGTTAAGTATTTGGGACATAATGATAGATTTGAGATTATTTAAACGGTAAAAAAATTATAAAATTCAAAAGAATCTATAGGATGTAAATCTAGAGTTTTTTTTTATTAAAAAAAGAATTAAATTTGACATGTCTTGAAATAAAATAAACAAATGAATATACGTCCTAAAAATGTACAATTTATCCCGATGGTACCATTATTCTCATCAACCCACATAAGAATTCAGAGTTTGATCCTCTAATGCATTCGTCTCTATCCAATAAATAAAAGAGTGAAAGGAGAGCAAAGATGATAGAAAATATGCAGATGATTGGAAGAAGGGAAATGGCAAGAGAGATAGATATAAATGAAATGTTGTGGAGGCATGTACAGAAATTTTGTTAACCCTTTGGTTTCAAATTCGGATGCATTTATATGCAAGCGCTTTGAATCCTCCTTTCTTTATTTTTTTTTTGGTTAACTCTCTGGTTTTAAAGGAGAAAGACCTTTGGTAATTTTGGAGTTTAGCAATGACGTAAGTATTGTCTGATTAATAATTGTTCCACCAAAAAATAGAATTCAGGTTTTCGAACTTCTTTCGTTATTATTTTAATTTGGTGAACACTTCATTATTGATCCAAATTCAAACCCAACAAAATCCACCATTGATTGAATCAAACCAAATTCGCTCAAAACAAGTCCAAAATTTTGTGTTTTTCGAGGTTTTATGAGATTTTTATATAGTTTGAATTCTAAAATCCGAACTATATAAGATGCATGAGAAACTCATAGGGTGTGAAAAGAAACATTCTTTTTCATTTGCATTCCTTGTTTTTATGGTCATATGGGCTTTAGATTTGGGTCATTATTTTATGGGTTTTACTTTTCCCACCCTGCTGCCTTCTCGCGGGCCCTGCAAAAAATCCAAAAATACCCTTGGTCTGGATTTCGTTTTCCGAAACAGATTGTTAGTGTTTCTGGAAAATACAACCCAGACATATACAATATGAATATTTTGTGTCTTTCTTTGATGTTAAGGTTCTTTGTTGACCGTTATCGACCCCCGCATAAGCTGCAATGCAATTGCAGAGGGTCGTATGAGCGGTCAACAATGACCATGACACCACAAACACTCCTAAAACCTACCTAAAAAACTAAAATGAATTGAAGAAAATGTAAGAAAGGAGGTGAAGAAGAATGAAGGAAAATGTTAAAGATCCAAGCCTTTTTATAGCCTTAAATAAGTCACAGGTCTTAATTACAGTCAAATAAAACGTGTTCCACATTCAAAACCGTCAAAAAATGCATTCAAACTCCACGAACCGGCCTAACCTTTGGTGAAACGTCACCGGCCAAAATGTTACTGAGTGTGTCTGGATTTTATAATCTGGAATGCATGAAGATGTTCCAGATTACAAGTCCGAACTGCACCAGACCCTTTATTTGGATCGTTTTTGTTGTGAATGCCTTGGGAAAAAATAGAACAAAGGTACATAACATAAATAGAAGCAACATAATACAAATAGTTAAAAAAAAACCATAATAACATAAATGTTGAATCTTTTGGGAAGGTGTTTTCAAGAAGATTTCTTTGAGTTAGATCCTATTTATGGTGTGGTTTACTTGTAATGAAAACAAGGACCCCTATTTATACAGGTATTTGGGCGTTGTGGATCACAAAAATTGTCGGTGCAATGTGGGCAACACAAAAGAATCCAATGCTGAAGCAATCCGGATTCTAAAATCCGAACCAACACTCACCATACACAAAGTCCCAAGTTTCCCTTTGGTCCACGCCGTAATCGTATGTTTCCGGAATATGTAATCTGGAATCCATGTGTAATCAGGATTATTTAATCCGGATTGCATCATAAGTTTTGGCTGGTGGTCTGCACCACAAACAAAACGTTTTTGGACGGTGGTAAAGTAAAAAAATGTGTTTTTACACGTTTTTTGACTGTAATTATGGCTTCCCACACGTTTTTTAACCCTCCCTCCCCTATAAATAGTCTTCATTTTCTCAAAAATAGTCACACCTTCTTCTTTCTCCTCTTCTCTTCTACAACGACGTGTTTCCATCGTTGGCATTTCATAGAAAGAGGCCTCTTTGAAAATCCATCAGGGGTCATATGATCGGTCAATAGTGAAGGGGTCAGTCTGGGTGTCATATTGACCATCATGGTCTCTTGTTCCCTAGAGGCCCATGTGCCCCCTCTGTCTCCCCTCCAACAGTGAAGCTACTGGATGTCCTCTCAGCCGGAGCCACTAGTATAGCTTACCCCCTAGAAATAGTTTTAGGTTCTTATGTAATAAGGTTAAGAATAGTTTTAGGTTCTTATGCAAAAAGCTTTAACATTATTGTAATGTATTATTCAAATATCAATGAAATGAGTTGTTTCATCTTTTTATTTCTGTTTTATATGTTTATTTGCATTTATAGAACGAATTTCAAAGCTTAAAAATGAAAAAGTTCTGGAAAAAAGTTCATTCCGGATTTTGAAATCTGGATATATCTGGTAAATTATAACAATTCAATCCGGAAAACAAAATCCGGATCAGGGGTAATTTTGGAAAAAATAGGGCGCGTGAGGAAAGCCACAGAGTGGGAAAAGTAATTCCCTTATTTTATTTGTTCTACTTGACAAATTAAGAAGTTTCTTTCAGTTTTTTTTACGCCCCCGAAATTCTTAGAAAACGCTTTTGTCTGTGTTTACTTATTAAACGGAAAAAACATCCTTGTCTCTAGATTTACCATTGGATACGAGAAAATAGTAACATTTATTTTCAGTCTGGTTTGGTAAATCTGGATAATTGTGAATTTTAAGAAAAACGAGTGTAAAGCTATTTGTAAATTATTGTTAATGAGTCAAGGTGTTTGTGACCATAATTATTTGTTAACTCCAAATTTGAGACTAAATTTTTTGTAGAGACTAAAACTTAAAATTTGAAAATTTTATAGAAACCAAAAATATATTTAACCCTTTTTTTTAGGCACCCTTCCTTTCTTTCTTGAGGAGTCTACATATCTTCATTTTTTTTAATGGAACATGAACATCTTATATATGTTCTCGGTGATTTACGTTTTCCATTTTTATATATAAATCATTTCTTATATTCCCTAAAAAAAATCATTTCTTATATACAAAATAATCTCGTCTTTGATTAGATCTGGTAATTTGGAAATGATTTTGTAAGAAATAAGAGATCCAAGCTCCTTGTTGGCATTGAAAGCATATTAGATATATCAACAAGACATGAAACGAAAAATGATCCTTCCGATTCGTTGTGGCGTTTTCGTTGTGCAAAAACAACAACAACGGTCATCGATATTTTACATTTATAGATCAGCAAAAGAGCCTTAACAACCTCAACATAATTTTACAACTTTTTCATTTTTTACCTTCGATCCTTTTTCTTTTTTTTTTCTATAATAAGGTTTGATTCTTTAATTATGAAGATAGAGAAAATATGTGTCCAAGATTTTCTGTATAATTTTATTTTTTGATGAATTTCTGCATAAAGTCTATTGAAGTTAGAATCAGACCCTCGTCATCATTTGTCACAGTTGTGTTTCTATTCATATTTAATTTGTACCTTAAACGTCATGATATATGAGGACATTCGAATAAAATTAAATTATTAACTTAGGTGAGAGTAACAGGTTGCAGAAGGTCATTTGCATAGGTCCACCAACGGATGCTTATTTATTGGATCCATACCTGGGGTTCCCCTTTTACAATTCTTACTAGAGTGTGAGTTTTTTTTTTTAATCTTTATTTAATTGCTACGAATGCACCAAGCATGAGGAAAAGTTGAATTTGTTGGTGATTTTCGAAATAATGGAATCACTGTAGAACTAAAAGTTGTAACTTTTCATAAAGAGTTGTAACTCTTCAAGAGAATCATTCATATACATTGGAACATTTGGCAAATGGGTGCTTAATTCAAGTGTATATGATCATAACCTTTGGCAAATGGGTGCTTAATGAATCATAATATTGATTTAAGTCAAATGAGTGTTTTCTCTCATGTGAATGGTCATATAATGCACTATAAATACTTGGCATTTGGGCATTAATTTGACATAACAGAAACAGGAATTTTGTTACATTAACAACATAATTCTCCCTCATTCTCTTACTCTAAATCATCCTTCGATTCTCTAATGCATGAGTGAATTGCTGGAACCATAAATATGTAAAATATTGTTATGAGATACGCTTGGTGTGGTTGTGCAATACACATCAAGGAACTCATAGTATCCTGAAGGGGATTCGCTGGTCATTCCTATTGCATCCAATATACAGTTATTGGTGGGGGCGAATCAAACCTAAAAGTTAGTGTGACAACTCCATGCGCTTTGAGTTTTACATGCATAACCATTAAACTTTTCAGATTTCAAGTGCAATAGCCTCTTTCCAACAATCAAGATATAAAATAGAATTGAGTGGCTCACAATGTTCTTCTGTTTCTTCTTCTCCACATTCTTCACATCCAAAACCGTAAATGACAATTGTGTGGGTCCTCGTTGAGGGTTTATGGTGGTGGATAACGTCGTCGTTTTCATACCACTTATCCCATGTAGAGACGTCAATCTTAGCCATTATTGGTCATTTCTTCGGCCTTTTTAACATATTACAGTTTTAGTTTTAAGTATGTTCTCTATTTCTTCAACTAAATCAAATTGAAACCCCAAATCCCCTTTCCATGTCATAGTCGTCAAGATCCGAGGAGCTATTGGCGGCGAGGATTAAGAATGAGTTGTTATATATAGAGAGAGCAAATGCATATTTTAGCATTTAAAATATAAAATAATTGTTTCCATGTAGTAATTAATTCACCACTTTAAAATTGAATTTAAGTGAACAAATATTGTCTTAACAATAGTGCATTCAATTCCTTAAATGTTAAAAATTTATTCTTTTCGATATAAATTTTTTACTTTTATTGTGCTCTTAAAAAACAAGTTATCACGACCCTTAATCATGCCACAACGATGAGTCTCCAATGCAACCCAATCTTGAAGCAAGCACCGTAAACAAAAAGATAATGAAATTATTCGGACAGCAAAACAGGCATGTTATTAAGGGACACAAAATTAATGGATTGGCCTAGACTAGCTATTTTTTTAACAAAACATCTGAAATGAAATTGATTGAGAAGACATAACTCCTTATTAGAATGTCAATTAGTTCATGAATAAGTCTACCAAAATTCACAATCAAGTAATGATGTACATTTATCAACAAAGTTGACTACAGAGCAAAATTGCAAAAGTGAAAATGTAATTATTCAACGATGGGGTTCAAGGGAACATTTCAACTAGACAATGGTTTTGATAAGTACTAATTGATTGATGGGGTTAACACTTTTTTGTGGTGGGCTTATGGATATTAATTATTAAAAATTCTTATAATTTTGCCTTGCTATTCAAGTTAATTTTCTTGTGTTTATTGGTTCTTCTCCCACTCTCAATTTGTTACACATAACAAAGTAACTAATTGAATAGTAAGTTACTTAACAATAATGACTATTATGAGGGGCTAATCTTCTAGTAATTAACGTAAGTATGTCATGAAAGAGACTCTGCTCAGCTGTTTATGTCATCATCGGTTATTGCTTGACAAGACCATATATTAATTAAGATGTTTATAGAGACAAAAATAATTAAGATGTTGTTAACAAAAACTTATGAAATTTGCATGTGCTTGTGTCTCCAACAAGCTTTAATGGGCCAATTTATCAGGATAACATAAGTCTTCTCAGATTTGAAATTTTCTGTGACACATATATAGTATCAAACAGAATGAATGTGGAAGCTGGCCTGCCACAAATTCTTCCCCATCATTTGTGTACTACTTGAATTGAATATAACTCATACATACTCTCCTCAGACTCATAGGAACTTCCTAATATATATTTGTTGACTAAATAAGGTGTTCTATTTTTAATTCTGAATGGCAAGCACAAAAATGGTTGAAATCCAAAATTTATTCAAAAGATTGCTATTGAATCAATGTCTCCTCTGCTTGCTATGTTGAAAATATATTGATAATAAGAAATACTTAAATAACATTGTTATTCTTATTCTTTACAATCGGTCAAATAAATACTATTAGTAATTTTTTAACCTAATGCATTTCAATTTTCATTAGAAGTAGGCATGACATTTGAACCCGGCCCACTCAGACCCGTCCGCCCCGCCCCGTATTTAACAGGGAAAAACCAATTTAATTGGGTGTGGGTGCGGGTGCGGGGAAAGCCTGTTTCTTTAGTACGGGGGCGGGGGATGGTCAAACCCGCCCCCACCCCGTTTGTTTTAAATTTCTTTTTTACTCTTATATTTGATAATCATATTACTCTTATACCCTTCTTTTGTTTTAATAATCTTGCAACTAAGCATGTTTTTTTTTACTGTGACATTATGATCTTTAGAAGATGTTCTGAGCTGTAATGATTTAAGAAACTTTTGTTATTAGATCTTTTTTGTTGATGTGAAAAAGAAATTTTTTTTTTTACTACAGTTGTGGGTGGGGGTTGGGGCGGGGCTGAGAAACCCGTTCCCGTTGGGGCAGGTTTGGGTGTGAATTTGCTATCCCTGACGGGTTTGGGGGCAGGGGCGAGGGTGGGTACAGTGAAGCGGGGGTGGTAGCGGGTATGCTAAAACTTGTCCCCTAGAGGCGGAGCCCTTTATGGGCTGGGGTGGGCCATGACCCACCCGAAAAATAAAAAAATTAACGATCATAGGTCAATTTTGCGAGATTTTAAACAATTTTGTGATGTTTTTTTGTTTTCGGCACATCAAAATCTTTCTAAAGTGGTGTAGTGGCCCACTCAAAAATAAAAAATCATAGGTCTATTTTGTGATATTTTAAACAATTTTTCAACGTTTTTAGATTTCAGCGATTCAATAAGTGGCATACGTGATTTTTGTCATGCCTATGCTTGACGGGTTAGCGGAGGATTACATACCTTCTAATTTGTGGGAGGTTTCAAACCTCCTTTATATTGTATGTCAACTAAAAATTGTTCCAATTAACATTTGTACTATAAAAAAAGTTTCATAATTTAATGGCCCACCCAAGCCATTTTTCTGGCTCCGTCACTGCCGTCCCCGGCCCACCCCGTTGCCATGTCTAATTAGAAATTAATGTATACATGATGGTACATTAATAAATAGGTGAGAGCTAGCATAAAATGTGATTACCTTTGCTAAGGCATTGAGCTACCCCTCTAGCTAAACTCGACATAAGAGTTTTGAATGATAGATTGAAACAACTGTTTACAAACATCCATATACGATTAAATTCAGCAATGTCAAAATAGTCAACAATCTTTTTAAAACCAAGAACGAAATCCTTATGATCAAGATGAAGATTGGTCAATAAAATACTATTAGACTTTGTTTGCGAGTTTGGAGAGGAATGGAGGGGTTTGAAAAAAAAGGAATGAGTAAGTGAAAGAAATAGAAGACAATGGGGGGGAGGATTTTGGAGGGTTAATTTTTCTTCATAATACAAAACTCTCCTCATTTTGAGAACTCAAAAATTGTATTGGAGGAAGGTTTATATGAATTCTTCAAATTTAATCGATGTTGTTATAATATTCTTAAAATTAAAAATATAGTAATCATAAACATTAATTTATCATCATCTAAAAAACCACTCTTTCAAAAATATAAAAGATTTCTTTATTTTTTCCTATACTTCTCACGCCTCAAAATCTTCATTTTCCCTCCGCTCCAAACTCTCAAACAAAAGTGTTAGTATTATCAAGCTGCAACTATTTCTACTGCATCATGCAGCTTATTTTAATCAAACAGATGCAAATTTTTTACTATTGGAACTACCTAAAGTTATGTCATGAAATAATGAGATATAACGATTGCTCTTTCTTGTCAATTAGTTGTCCGTTGTAAAATTAGATTATAAAAAGATGGTTTTAAGGATAATGCAGAAGCATCTTCATTTTTCAAGGGCATGTGGATTATGTCTCCCTCTCGTTCAAATGCTCATTATGATTTTCTAAATCTCTCTTCATGAATTTCACTTCACAAGAAAAAGTTACATATATAAAGCCATTAAGCTTTTAAAATGATATCGTTTGCTTTACTTGGATCCAATCGTTGTTAGTAGTACTTATTGATATCAAAGCTTTCAACGTGATAAGATAGGCCTTGCAGAATATATGAATAGAGAGTTTCCACCAAGAAAAGTTTTAGATGGTTTTTTGTTACCCTTTTTTTAAGGTATTGTCCATTTTAAACATTGTGTAAATTCTCGTGATTTTGTCCTTAGTTAAAATGTGATTCGGAAAATTGAGGAGGGTAGAGGTTTATAAACTACCAATAATCTTTTTTGTTTTCAAGCAACGTCAAACATTTTCGTGTACTTGAACATTATTAGTACATGAAAATTGAGTTCTTAGATTGCAATGAAACAGTTCAAAAACCTTGAATTCTGTGTATTCTTCAGTAATATGGCTATGTTTTTTCAGCTTAAATTTGGAAGAAAAAAATAATAATATTTGGAATAAAGTTTAGACCAAGGCCAAGTGTCTTTTCAATATGTCAAATGCGGAGGGCGTTTGTGAATACTATAATTGCTAGGACCGTGTTGTTTAAGGGAGAGAGGGCTCCTTGATAAGACAAGATTAATATTGATGTTTCATTTCAACATTAGTAATCAATGATTTTCTAGACTAATTTAAAGCAAATTAACAAAGAGAATAAAGTTCAATACAATTAAGGGTGTTTAAACACTTCTTTAATCTTCCTCATTTGTGGCACAATGCATTGGACCTAAATAAAAACTTTGATTATAGACATGGCCTACCAAGATTGATTAATAGAACATATTCACATTGACAATAATGCCAGACAATTCTTTTCATATGCAGGTTCTCTTTGGTGCAGAAAATATTGAGGGACCGGTGGCTCAATTAACTAAAATTTCTATACAATTTCAAATTTTCCAAAAGGAATCCCAGCTCATGCTCTTCTGAGACAAATACATAGCAAAGTGTACAAGTACTAATCAAATTAATTTTACATAATCAATAAAAAGAAAATTAATTATCATATCTCTTGTTGGGTAATTTATAAAAAAAAATAAAATTACATAATCAAATTTTGAATTTTTAAGTGTTAATCATAAAAGCAAAAAAATAAAATAAAAATTGTCCTACTTGATATTGAAATAAGAACACAAAAGTTAATTTGTACCATGGAGATACTTAAGATTTAGTGTGTACCCTTTTTATACGGGTACTTCCAAACATGAGTGGTTCTAATTATTCCAACAACAAGAATCAAATTGCTACTTTTTCATATGTCATACTCATATAGTTGTTACCAAAAAAATACATATGTCATACTCATATCTAGAAATATTTTCCTATTTTAGTGAATAGAATAGTAGCTAAAAAAATGTTACTCCAACACAATTGGATTCGATCTCAAAGGGTGCAAAGCAAAGACCCAACTACAGAATTATGTTCAAGGATTTTACCTTGAAGCTAGTCATTAGTCTTTAAACATGGTGAATTAATCTGGTGTCCTTCAATTAATTATCTCTACACACCAAACTTTGATCATATATGATGAAGTCCAATTTTAGATTTTGTTACATTATAGCTAGCTGTTTCGTATATATGTTCCCAATCATTTGCTGTCAGAGAATATTGATTCCCATAAAATGAGACATCAATTTTGATTGCAAGGAATCAAAATTAAAAGCAAAAAAAGACGACGAAGACGTAGCTTACCAACTTTTTTTTTAATCACACTAATTATTTATACGACCCAATTGATTTTGGTTATATTATATTGTAGCAAATATACAAAAGACAACGAAGCCGACACATATTATTAACGTAGAGTAATGGAAAAATATCAACATTTTACAAATTTTGGAGTTTGACTTGGCTTAACAGCTCATATGAAAATATGAAATACCATAAGATAAGTCTGCAAGCTTATGATGAGGTGCGGATATTTAAAGCATCTCATAAATTATTTATTTATAATTTAAATGTACATTGTATACAATTGGATGGCTGCATTAGGACATGGCTGAAGCCATGGAAGCATCGCAATGTCAGAGCCAAGACAGGCTTTCGCATAAGATAATATTGTTTGTGTGTAGACGAAATGTCATGTACCACGGGAAACTCACACAAATGTGAGATCTAGAGTTATAACTTAAGTGAATATGTTTAATTTAACAATATCAATATATTGTCGATTGAATTAAGTTTTATGGATGAGGATAATACTCACTTTTTTCGTAAATGATATAACAAAGTTTTTATAGACCTGGTTTAACTTCTTTTGGTAAACTAAGTTCCACAAATATTCATGTAGACTTATCATTTGATATAACAAATTCATTTAACGGATTCAAACATCTATCATTTATGTCATTCTATGTTTGACATATTGACCAACGATATGCTAAAAATCTACGACTTATCAATGTTGATTTTGAGCTTGATGCAAAGAGAGTTTTAGACTACTTTAACAAAGACAACCACAACGAGATTACATTAGGGACTAGTTATCTTTGCAATCTCAAAGCAATCAATTTGAGTTACAACCACCATTTCAAAACTGCTCCTTCATCAATCAGAAAACTGCAGGAGCTACTATGTCATCGGCAGGTGGCCGATGGATGAAAGAAGAAACGAACATGTGTTGTTTAAAAGATGACTTTTAATCTCAACCATCTATTTTTAATATAAGGGTCGATATGTATTCCGATAATTGTCACATAAAAAGTTATTCTCACTAAATATTGCCTCTATTATTAAAAAAAAATTGGATCCGTCTCTGATGTCATGTTGGTAGACTTGTGTTTAATTGAACACAATATTGTTTAATTTTTTTTTTTGTAACTTCATTTATAAAAATATTTTATTTTTTCTTTTTCAGATAAATGTTTAAGAAATTATTAGGACAATTTTTATTTTTTTTTTTACAAGTAGGACAATGTTTGTTAATTGTGAGAGGATAAATACATCATACATTGAGTATTGCTGAATACTCTAGCTACGAAATCCCACATCAATTCATTGATTATTTAGTTTAAAATGGGTAAAAATGAAACACACCTTCTCTCTCAAACAATTTTTTTTTATATTATACATTTTATCTTTCACAAAAAGTTTCCCTCAAAAAAAAAAAAATCTTTCACAAAAAGTTCAAAGGATCGTGTATCGCGTGATGTGTTTTCTAGGTCTATGGATATTGTTTTTAAACAGATAATTTTATTGTCTAAAAAGGATTAACGATGTAGCTTGTTGCTTGTTTGTCTTTCATTCTTGTGTAATTTTCCATGAATATTGAGACTGAAATTTTACAATAATTTAAATATTTGATAACAATTTATTCATGCTAATTAATAGGTAGGCATGTTTTGTGTTACTTTTTGTGAATGGAGTACCTATTTAAATGATCAACAAGCATAAGAGTTTATTATTTTTCTATTGAATGGCCTTACCTTCCCCAAACATGCATGCTAATTACTAGCCAGTTCCTGATATAGTGATTTAACTATCTGGTTTTCTTTTTCTGTTAGTCTTTGGATTAAAGTGGCCATTCAACTAAAGAGAGTGAAGACCCAAGTTCAAAGAATTGTAGTTTATGCATATGCAATCATTAATCCCCCTCCCCCCTTTTACATTTTGGGGAATCCTCCATTCATGATGATAATACCGTAGCTAGCTAACAGGGTGGTCACATAAATGTAACATTATCTCATTAAATTAATGACTTTGTTTCTTTTAAATTGTCATTTTGAGATTGTTTACACGTAACTATTAATGAATTTTGTTACTTTAGTAGTATTATATATTAGTATGTTATAAATTATTTTTAATTATTTGCTATATCTTATATCCCACGTTGACATAGTGGTATAGACATCAGATTTTAAAATATAATCCTTTCAAAATCTCATATTCGGTTATCTCTAATAACAATTTCAATGAGTTAATTTGGTTTTTCAAGATCAAAACCACGTAACCATTTTCTTTCCACAAACACTTTAACTATGACAGACAATGGTAATTTTTTATTGTATGTCTATGCAACAGCTACAACCTAGCTATATGCATGATTGCCACTTCGGTCTGCCATTCTATTGTGTTTTTGAAGTGACAAACACAACATTCACTTTTGATAAGATATAGCATATCTTTCTTCCCTCTATTTTGGATTTGAATACTTTGTAGTCACTTGCATAGGAATGGATCTCAACATTTAGATGAATATCTAGTAACTCATAGTATAATATATATTTGAAAGTTAATTTGGTAAAATTAAAATATTAGTCCAAGTGTATGTTTATATTTAAGACGAGTTCGGCAAAAACACATTGACATCGTGATTTTGTGAACCTCCAAAGTTTATATATGCCAAAGTTTGTAGTTCTCTGTCTTTCTGGCGACCTCACGTTAATTCAAATGTGTGCAGATCTCCTATAGGTGTTTTATGGTGTGCCATAAAACATCCGTAATCCACATAAGATCCAAACACCAATCCAAACATGCACTAAATCGATTGATCTTCATTCAGTGGTGGAGATTCATTAACCGTGTGAGCATGGCTGCCATATTTATTTTGTAGTATTCAATCATCCAAAATTGTCCTGTTTACGTATACATTTGTGAGGCAGAAATGCAGGCTACAAGAAATAAACAAAGGACAAATACATTATTGTTGACTGTCTCATTTGTATATAGAAGTACAGTTGTTTATTTCTATTATTAACTTTGGGTTTAGTACCCTACCTAAAAAAAACTACACTTTCATTAGTATATTTCCACACAACCACACACAAGTCGTATGAAGTCAGAAATTTGACATTGAAGAAAACCATATTTAATTCAAAAGATAAGTAATTTTCATATTGCAAAAAAAATGAACCATTGAGATAGTTAGTTGAACTTTCAGCAATTTCTAAGGGAAGAAATATGACCTTAACCTTCTCATATGTCAAAAGCAATATTGCATTATTTATTTCCAAATGATGATCATATTGAAAAAAAAATCATCTCATAAAAGCCAAAAACAGATAGAAACTTATTCAAGAAAAGGAAAGGGTGATAGAGTTTTCAAAATTTTGAGCCTTATCACCAAAGGGAACAAAAGAACCTAGAGAATTAAGGTTTCTGTTATCATCAATTTATTGCACTATACTATATTTTGCATACCTTGCTACTCTCAGGATGTACTTGTCCACAAGAGAATTTTTCCTTTCTAATATCTTTTAGTTAATTTATATTAATTCATATTACTATACTTAGAGTAGGTTTAGACTAGCAAAGCTACCCCTTCAAATTCCATATATAGCATTATTTTTCTATTATATCATGCAAGAATGGGGACATTTCGTCACATTTTATAACTTTCAAACCCACAATATAAGAATCTCTAGTCTAAGCAGCATGGCACATAACAACCAAGGTCGGTTTAAAGTGAGAACTTTCCTAGCTAGCTTTGTAGCATTTGTTTAGCAAAATTTGGTATATAATAATGATCATCACTACTCATAAACTAATAACTACAATATAATATATTAGTTACAATTACATTACAACAAAAAATAAGTCAAACTAGCTTAATAAAATTGTGATGAACTTGCACTACTCTTCTATATGCAACCATTGGATATGATGTAGCAACAGTTACATTTGGACCGTCCGATAATGATGGGTGGGTCCCATTTGATTATGTGGATTGTTTGTCCCGTGAAGAAGGGAGTAAAGTCATATACACGTAGGTTAGTCTAGTTCGTAAGAATTCATCTGATCTTATAAAGATATGAGTTCGAATACCGTTATCTATGTAAAGACTTCGTTAGTACATTTGTTAGCGGTCTCTCAGAATTAAAGATTTATGTGGCCTTAACGAACACTATGAACCCAACTCGCGTAAACTTTTATTAATAAAAAAATGTGACATATATATCTTTATTAAATGGTACCTGTCCAATAACCTGTTGAGTACAACTTTCTCTCCTCTAAGTCTCTTCCTATTTATTCAATTCCCTATCAAGCTGCCATTTTATTTTTTTCAACTTGCTTGTCTAAGGGTCTCTCTTAACACTTTCTTCTCCTCACCCCACCAAACGTTCCTCCCTAGTTTCCACGTAGGTTTGTTTGGACAGAAAAAACTGTAACATCTTTAAAAAAGAGTTTCTTCCAAAGCAAAGTTTGTGAGTTGAAGATAAGATTTTGATTAACGTACACATGGGAAGACATTCTTGCTGCTACAAGCAGAAGTTAAGGAAAGGACTTTGGTCTCCAGAGGAAGATGAGAAGCTTTTGAATTACATTACCAAGCATGGTCATGGATGTTGGAGTTCTGTCCCCAAACTAGCAGGTACAAACATACATACATATACTATAAATTTATATTGTATATATTGTTTTTTCAATGCTTCATTCATACATTTTCATCTGATACATATTTAATCTTTTACAGGTTTGCAAAGGTGTGGGAAGAGTTGCAGATTAAGGTGGATAAATTACTTGAGGCCTGATTTGAAAAGAGGAGCATTCTCACAACAAGAAGAGAATTTGATCATTGAACTTCATGCAGTACTTGGTAACAGGTAATTGTAATTTATTTTTTTATACTATAGTTTTGGATTTTAATTATGTGATGGAATTAATTGTTGTTGCTTTATATCAGGTGGTCTCAGATTGCAGCACAATTACCAGGAAGAACAGACAATGAGATTAAAAATCTATGGAATTCATGTCTCAAGAAGAGGTTGAGACAAAGTGGCATTGATCCAAACACTCACAAACCACTCTCTGAGGTTGAAAATGACAATGAAAAATCACTCACATCCAACAAAACCAATCAAAAAGCTTCAGTTTCATCTAATGAAGTTATGAGTTTGATGATTGAACCTACAAAACCTTCTATAGATGGATACCCTCTAGAAGTTTCTACTACCTCAAAGATCAACAACAGTAGTAGCAGCAGCCATGAATTATTCCTAGATACCAGGTTTGGTAGCACCTCAAGTTATTTTTCTTTCCAGAACTTGAACTATGGATCAAACATAGGAATTTCTGAAAATCCAAATGCATCTATTTGTTTCACACCAACTTCAACTTCTTCACAAATTATGTCAGATACAAATTCTGTTATAACTTCCAATATGCTCCATTCTGTATCTCCCTCAATTTTCTCAACTCCAACACATGTTAAGCCAACTGTTTCTGTTTCCTCGGACGGAGTTCATAACTGGGAAGCAAGTAACTACAGCAACATTAACAACACAAACAACGGCGCTTTACCGTTACAAGAAGAAATGAAATGGTCTGAGTATCTTAACACACCGTTTCTTATGCAGAATCAACCTTCTCCATCAATGTACACTGAGGCTAAACCAGAAACAGGTTTCATAACAGATGAATCATGTACTAGTTGGCAGCAGCAGCAGCAACAACAAAATTTTCAACTTTCTGATATATATAGCAAGGATCTGCAGAGATTTTCAGTGGCTTTTGGACAAACTATGTAGTCTGAAAGAGACAAAGATGGTGATGGATAAATTTCCTATATGAACTATATAGGTCAGAAGTTTCTTATGTTTCTGACCACAGGTGTGTGCTGTAAATTTCCCTTTTGATAAATCTTCCATATTGTATATGTGTCTGATACCAAAAAAAATATTACTTTTCTGCATTATGTAACAGTATAATAATTATGATTGATTCTATTCTATCTTATTCCAAATCATTTTTTTCCTCAAGCATAGAGGCAATACTTCTGAATAAGGTTTGTTCCAATTAGGCTTGAAAAATATATGTATTTTCATGTGAGTTTTGTGTATATATAGTTGAATGCATTTTTTATAATAAGGGTTCAATTCAATGTATATAATAAGGTTAAAATGGCATTAAGTTTATGGAGCGTGTGTGTGAGTAGGTCCTTATCAAATTTAGAATCCATTGAGTTTCTCTCAGAATATCAAAGGTGCAGCAGGGACCATATTTCTTAAATTAGTGTCTGTCATTGTCTCGTAAAAGATAGAGATTGGTTTCACTTTTTTGAAAAACATGAGCATGAGCTCAACCCTCTTTCATAGTGATTGAAAGTCAAGAATGTATGTCTATGTATATACAAATATATACATCATTTTTCTTCCTTTGATTTTCTTGTTTGTTTGAAATAGTCCTTCACAGTTGTACTCAAAAAAACACACTTTAGACAAACACTTATGGACACACCACCGACTATATAGGTATGAAATTCAGTTCATTTCAATAAAGGCCACAAAAAATAACTTATTAACATATTTCCTTGATTAAAGTTGTTGTACGAACACAGTAATGCAATCAATTTAAGAAGGAGATATTTTATTATTCCCAAAGGGTTGTTCTATTAGTTCCCTTAGGGAATATAAATCGACTTTTTAAAGGGTCTAATGGTAAAACTCACACACACTAAAATACAAAGAAAATAAATATTGAGGATCTAAATTTGCACCCCTAACATATCTAATATTTATGCAACTTTTTTACCATATGAGATATATACAAGAAGGATTTGACTTCCCTACATAAAGCATCGTCGCTTTACAATACCAATGCAACATTTATTATTTTTTTCCATTATTATACCCTTATTTATTGAATTTCATTCAACTTAACTACTCCACTAACTACAATTAATAAGGGTGTTTTAGTAAATGCTACTAATTTTATCATTGAAATCAACACAATTAATCATTTTCTTAATAATCGTGCACAAACCTTAAACGACTAATATTGTGAGATGGAGGAAGTATATTAATGTAGATTTTTTCGATTGATAAAGAATTGATTCATACCTAAAAGGTGTGGGTTCAACTCACGCTTGCAATGTAAAAACCTCGTAAGTGGGTAGTACTTTTGTTAGCGCTATTTAAACGTTGAAGTATACTCAAGCATGCAATTCACCTAAAATCTTGAATTCCAAAAACGTTTATCATATATTTCAAACAAGGATAGAAACATATAATTGTAATGTATTGGGAAGTGACACATAGTAACCATTGTACCAATTCAAATGAAAACAAAAGGGTTCTGTATGAATGCTCTTACAACGTGGTCCTATACCTCTAAAAGCCTTGAACGTTGCATCAGTTAACGGGTCCCTTGGGTGGGCATCTACACGTACTAATGCTGAAAGAGAAAGAGAAAGAGGTATCATAAATAAAGAGAAGGCATGGGGTATTCACTCAGACATAACAGGAATAACCGGGAGAGACAAAACATTGCAGTCAACTACCTTCACTTTTGTAAATCATTACTTTAAAATCAACAAAAAATTACATGCAACTTGACCTAGTAAACTCAGAAACTATATATTTAAAATATTGACTTTGAATTTACACTTTGACTAGATGCAAGGTTAAAAAATATAACTAGTTACAGAGCAAAAAATTATTGTGGTGCACTTTATAGTTTGGCAATTAGTCAAAACAGTTTCAACTCATGATAGTGATTCATTTTCGTTTTCAACATACTACATTTATCCAATTTACTGAACAAAAGGCTAGTTTAGAAACTACGTTTCCAAAATCATATGTCATATTTAATCAGAGATGTCCCTATATTAAGAAAAAGGTGAATTTATATTAAATATTAGAAATTTAGAATTTGCTTATTCATAAGTAAGGACAAACCATCATATTCAATCTTTGCTCCTTGATTGTCCATGTGAATACATATATTTTCAATTAGTCTTCTCAATTATTTTATATTTACAAGCTGAATGTTTCTAAGATTAAAATTGTTCTTTAATTTTTTTGGAGATAGTGATGTTATGTTATGTTTAAAATAATAACCATGCATGTGAAGCAAATTATTGGGTCTATTTTGATGGGTCCCTACAATCATCACTGCACAGGAAAAGAACAAAAATCCCAAGAGACATGATAGGGTGGTGGCAATGCAATCCCAAGTTTGATTCCCTAGCAAAACATTAATATATAAGTATATGTATAATATGGTTGAATTAAACAAGCTTCATTATAAGTTTTTTGTTTTATATTATTTGCATTCATATAATTGTGCGAGGAACAAACAAACTATATTCAAATTCAAACCTTATAATTTAGTATTGTTTATTATATAATGTAAAAGGCAACAAGGACAAGTAAAGTAATTAAAAAATGGCTGATTAATTATTATGGAGAGATGATGATTGAATTGATAATGACGGTGTTGATGAAGGTATATATAAAATAGAATTATTAGAATAATTAATTATTCCGGTGACAGATAATTCATACATAGTTTTATGAAAGTGAAAGAGAATAATAAGAATAAGAATGAGGCAAAAGTTGAATAAACAGCAAAATGAGTTAGCAACTGCAAAGTCATGCATATGTTCATGGGAAGTCAATGAAGAAGATATCCGTACATAAAATAAGTACAAAAAAAAAAAGATTTGACTTCCATAAACTTTTGTTGTTAATTCGAAGAAATTGGCTAAAAGTTATATCAATAGTGATTTCTTTTTCTTCAAATAAACTTGAATGTAGAACTTTGTTATGCAAAGAAATTAATTTTGTTTCTTCGGTTGTGGGTTTTATGTATAGACAAATGGTGGAAAAAAAAAATACTAGGTAAACCCTTTAAAAAACAAATGAAAAAGAAAGAACTGCTAGTTAAAGAAAAGTATAAGTAAGTAAAATTTAAAAGTAGATAAATTTGAGTAAAATTAATGGCTGTGTTATGTTGATTGAAATTTTTTTAAAGGCAACTATGCATTTTAGTTTATTGTTATTATTACTATGTTGTGGATTTGGCCAAAAGAACTCTAAATTTCTTTATAATTTCACTCTTTAACTCTCCACTCAACCACCATAAAAACATCATATCCCAATTTTTTAAACAGAAATTTCAATAAAAAAAGTGATCTTTCTGTTTACATAAATTATTGATTTTCTCATGTTAAACTACTACACGATGCTATTATTTTCACTACCAAAAAAAACACGACGCTATTTTTACTCGAATAAATCGATTTTCTTTGTTACAAAAAACAATTTTTGTTAGTCATTTTTCAAAAACATAGTCTTTTACATTTTTTGCGAAATTTGAATCCATATTCAAATTTAAAATCATATCTTTTGAGACATCGAAACCTTGTTTATAAAAGGGACTTGAATGAGAGTTCATCCACTTTGATCCGAACCAAAAACCTAAATTTAAACTAAAATTCCCAAAAGTTAATTCTTGAATTTGATCTTGTAATATACACGAAGTCTGAAAAATGACTTTAGAAAGTAAAAAACACATATTATAAACTTGTAATTTGAGATTCTTATTATTTTTTACCCTATAATATATGCGAAGTTCAGAAAAGCGACATAGACGATGAATTTTCTCATGATTTTTTCCAAACATGGTTAGGACGTTAAAATATGGTTTTACAATTAGAATTTTTCGACTATGGACGAATTAATTCTTAATTTTTAAAGCGCAAAAAACTCAAAACAAAACGACAGAACCTCGACCTCGAAATCAAATTTTGAGATGAGTGTTTGCAGGGACATCTATAAAAATACATAAAAAATGATCTGCAATGTTTCATAGCATTTTCACGACATTTTGATCTATTTTTATTTTTCAACCAAAATGTGCAAAATTGCAATTTTGTTTCGAGTAAGCGTATACTCACAGGTCGAATTTCATTCTCTAATTTTGCAGGCATGGTTAAGAAATCATAAGAATCGTCACCATGAAATTTTGGGGTTTTAAAACGATAAATGAATTTATTATGAATTTTCTAAGAAATTCATAATTATGTGTAAAACCATATTTTAGCGGCTTAACAGTTCTGGAAAAAATTCAGAATCTCAAATGACAGAATTAAAATATGTGTTTTTTATTTTACAATATCATTTTTCAGACATCACATACGTTATAGCACCAATTTAAATAAGTAACCCTTGTTTAAATGTTGAGTGTATGATGTTGAGATTAATATGTTATTTGATATGTTTCATGTTTATAATTCGTGTTAGTTGTGTATTATTTAATACTAAATTCATTGTTATATGATATGTAATGGTTAGTGAATGATTCCAATGTGTTTTAAAACATTTATGGGTATATAAGTCAATTTACTACTTGAGAAATCCATGTGTGGTTGGAGATTAGAAAATATGGAAGACAAATTTTCAAAAAAAAATATATATATGGAAGACAAACTCTGAAAACTCAATTTTTAGGTTATAGAAATCAATCTTACGACGATCTTAAATAACTATGGAAAATTAACTAGAGAAGTTGATTTTTGGCTTAGCAAAAATTGGTTTATATATGCTGATGAAAAATTAGAATGAAATTTAGGTGATGATATGGACCTAGATTATAAATTCAAATGTCAATCATTGATCAATTAGGTTATAAAAGCATATTTAATAGAGGTTTAGAATTAATTAAATTGTTGGGTTTTAGAAATTGATTTTAAGGTTAGCATAATTTGATTTTTAAGGTGAAAAAAATATCCTAAGTGTTGTAGAAATCGATTTTACAGTATTAGAAATCAATTTTAAGATAATGGTTGAGTAGTTATTAAAAATACCCTAATGGTTGATTAGTTTAGATAAGAAACTAAAGTGAAGATTAAACAAATTATTAGATAATTTGGGATGTTGTGTGGTATGTTTATGCATATAACGTTGTTGATATTTCTATATGATGTGTCTATGTACATATATTGTTGTTTTGTTATATTGTTATGTCATGTGAATCATAGTATGAGCTAGGTATGTCTAATGATATTTGTTGATAGTTGGTTAATTGTAAATAATGAACTAAAGTTGCAGTGTGTATTGACTGTCCTATGATGAAGACGTTGTTGATAATGTCATTTCATTCATATAGAGGACATGTTGGGGGGTTGATGACACTATAGAATTGAAGTTGATGACAAAATTGAGTTCTTGAGGAGGCTATTAGTAGGAAGGTCTTACGAGAAAGGAGGAGCACTATTGTGGAGTTTCGATTGTTTTATCGGTATCTATGTAGACCATGGTCTCATATACGATAGCAAGAGGTGGTTTCTTCTCTTTCACTTACTCGGAGTAGCATTGTTGTTCGATTACATAGGTCATGGTTTTGCATATGTGTCTATTATCGTCTTGTGTGATTTTTTGTTGTTTTATGATTGTTGCATGTATTTGATATGATTTATCTCATTCAATTGTATTCTTGAAATGATAACTTACATATTATGTTTCCATGTGGCTACTTGTGCGAATATAGAGGACGAGATGAAAACTCTTGGAGAGGATATCAGAGATGAAGAGAATGAGTGATCAACATGATGTCATCATAGTAGAATTAAATTTAGTTTAAGCTGGTAATAAGTAAGGGAAAATATGGCTTTTGTGGTTGACATTTAAGTTTATTTTTAGAGTCATCTTTGTATAATGTGACAAACTATTGGATAGTACCCTAGCATTTTTATTATACTCAGCATGTGCATTTATGTTATTCCATAAGATTATTATATGATATTTTATATACTTGTGAGTAAAAAATTCCTTAATTTATCTATTATTATTACATTTTTAAAAGCATTTGAGATAGATGGTGTCAAAAAATACTGAGTTTAAAATTTGAACCTTCTAAACTCGACCCAATAACTACTATTGATTTGACTGCGTGAATGCAGTCAAATCTTAATTTGTTTATATTGTGGGAGAAATGGAGGAAGTATAAAGTCGTACAAAATAAAAGTAGTTGTAAGCACGTTTTAATTAGTCTTAAAAAATATTTTATTCTAAATATTAAATTAGAGAAAGTGGTAGTTTAAAGGCAGATTATTAAAAAATAGAAAACAATATTTGGATGTCTATACACTCATTTTACACTATGAGATAGAAAGAAATAGAGAGTGATGTGATAGATGTTATAGGTTGATGATGTGATATGAAAAAAGAGATAGAGAAAAAAGAATGTTTTTTTAGGAAAAAGAAAAGGGGTTAAATATGATTTGGGTCCCTATAAAATTGGGATCTTTTAAGTTTAGTCCTTACTTAATTTTAATAGTTTTTTTAGTCCTTAAAAAAAATTCTGCACTCAATATTAGTCCCTCCTCGATTCAAATTTGTTTAATTTATGCTTAAACTCTTGAGTTTTTAAACAATTTTTTGCAGACGTGTTAAGAACATCACTGAAAGTTCATTTGCAAAAAATTGTCGCAAAATTTGATTTCTACGTCCCGATTTTGTTAATTTTATCTTTAACTTTTGTCGTTTTAAAAAAATCATATTTAATTTGGTTCATGTTAAAAAAATCTAAATATTGGTAAATGAAACTTTCATAGTGTTCTAAACTTGTCATAAAAAAATCGTTCACAAATTTAAGAGTTTAAGAATAATTAAACAAACTTTGTTGTAACAGGGACTAAAATTAGAAGTAATTTATTTTTTGTAAGGACTAAAAAACCTATTAAAATTAAGTAAGGACTAAACTTAAAAGTTCTCAATTTTATAGGGACCAAAAACATATTAAACCCAAAGAAAAAAGAGTGTTGAATGTATATTTGAGAATGATGGTTATCCAAATATAATACCTTTCTTTATATGATGCTAAATATTGTTCTATGTAGTTATATAATACTCCGTATTATATAAAGCTAAAGCTTTGATTATTTTGGCAGAGACAATTTCAGTCATTACAAACGATGGACGAAATAAAATAAAGTAGTAAGCCTTGTGTACTTTGCATGAAGGTAACTCTTGACAGGAAGTAATTTTTACATGCAACAATGTTCTAACGTCCAATTATTATGTTTTTCTATTAAGGGTGTCCTAAAAGGCTTTGACCAGGCAACAAATATTATTCTTGATGAGTCGCATGAACGCGTTTATTCTACCAAGGTATGAACGACATTATGCATTTGTTTAACTTTCAAATTTGATTAGTCGTAACTTTGGTGACATTGTGTTTCACAATTTATCGTTCTATTGTCATATGAAAGAGTTTTACTAATTGGATTCTTTATCAAAAAGACGATAGATTGTCAGTTAGCAACTCGATCGGTTTTTCAAATTATAAAATAACAAATATTTTAGCTTGGACACACCTGGTATCGAAACTATCCGATTACAATACTGGTTTCTCCGAGGTGTCCAGCAGCTGGTTCTAGGTTTATACATCATTAGGGGTGACAACATGTATTCCTGTTTCTCCGATATATTTTCAACTTTATCTCTTCTGGAGACTCCGTCTTTTAACACCGTAACCCTTCTCGTTTGGATTTTGCAGAAGTGTTGTTGGCGAACTGAATGAAGATCTAGATTCCAGCCTAGATTTGTCCAAGCTTAGAGCCCATACCTTGAAGCCTGTCATCCACTGAAGTAAACTTATGTTCGTTGTTAGGGCTTCGGAGAGGCTTGCTTGCTTGATAGAAAGGGTCGGATCGTTGCTATATTACAAACAAAATGAGGAGGTGAAATGAATGTGTAAGATCATGCTGACACATAATATGCTAAACAAGTAAATACTTTAATTATGTTGATTGTTGGTGGGGAACTCATGGCTTCCGACGAGCTGGGAACAGCAGTGTGACAGATTATTTTATATGTTTGGATTCATTTTTGTAAGAGGTGATAGTAATTTTAGAAATATAAAATTGATTGATTATTATTTGACATGTTTTGATGTTCTCTAAGTAAAATTGTTTGTCTCCAAAATAAATTTTAACTTGAAGTGAGATTTAGAGCTTCAATGAAGTAAAAGCAATTTTATCTTCATGCTTGCGATAACACAGGCAATAATCTGGCGTTACTTGGCTGATGATGACAATACTGTCAGGACAGCATATAAACTTTGCATGAATTCAATGATGAACATAAATTGAATCCAAGTTGGAGCCGATTAGAGTATAGTCACCATCAGCCAAGAAACACTGGATTAGAGACATTTTAACGCGTCTTATTAACCTCCGAATTTGAGGAGTCTCTTATCCAAATTTGTGCGGATGTGTGAGAGCTTGGTGGAGGACTCGCGGCATATTTTCTTTGGCTGTCCTCGAGCAGTATAGTGTTGGCAAGCGCTAGATTTTTGGCGACATCTATAGCCTATTGTTATACAGTGGGACAGTTTTCCAAACAACTTTTTCAAGGTCTGCAACGTTCTTGACAGTGATCAAAAGATTGTTTGCTATGACTTTGTGGAGTATTTGGAAGTGTAGGAACCAATGCCTTCGAGAGGGGTCTCTTTTAAGCCTGGTTCGTGTCTGCAATGTAGCAAGAGACACGTTAAGTGAATACAAATGAGCGCGGAGAAATCAGCAAGAGTTCATTTTAAAGGTGAAGTTTATGCTATTCTCCTCTCTCCAAACTGCTCATAACTTGGGGATCGCAAATGTTCATTTTGAATCTGATAGCAAAGTTGTTGTTAATGTTATCAAGATTCAAGATATATGGCTAATGAGTTAGGCACACTGGTGTCACAATTTCGAAATGTTAAAGCTACTAATGCTGATTATCAGCTGGCTTTTGTCCAAAGGCAAGTTAATAGGGTTGCTCATAGCTTGCTCAGGACTCCACTATTAGAGTCTACCCTTGTACTTACGATTAGTTCCTTTATGTATCACTCCTTCGGTTATTGAAGAAATGATATAATCCTACTTTGCTTATAAAAATTATTACGTAATTTAAATTAAAATCTTCTTTCCTTGCTTTAAATTTCCACATCATCCATTGTAGCGGTAAAATATTGCTGCCTTAAATCAATTCCTCTCGCTTTTTCCAAGTGGTAGGGCACTATGTGCTGATTATCATGTGTTCAATAGTAAAGAATACTATAAAGATTTAACCGCTACCCCCTATAAAATACAAACTATACCAATATTTCATTCAAAATATATTAACGATTATCGTTGCTACATACATCAGATAATCTCAAACAAAAAAAATCGAGTCAATCAACATTGGTGACAATCAAAACAAATTCACTTCAAAGAATGTCAGTTGTAGATGTCGTAACTCGTAACGGTAAAAAAGTTAACTATTTTGCATTTGTTTGTTACCTGCGTATGCGAAGTAACTACACTTTTATTCAGATTGGGTGGAAAACTCCACGCGGGACATGGGTTCAAATGTAACATAGAAGGGAATTTTAAATACCTCAGCTCGTCACTGTGTGTGGAGGTGTGTTCCGGGATAGCACTGGAGCTTGGTTTGGTGGTTTTGTTCGGTTTTTGGGATCTTGGCGGAACTTTGAGGTATTCTATTGGCTTTCCACATGGCGTGGGCAATGGTTATGCTTTGTCTTTTTAGAGTCGGATTTGATAATTTCTCTAATCGACAAGTAACCGTAACCAGTCTATCTATAGAAGAGAGTGGTAAGCTACTTTTACTCGTATATAGGCACACAAACAAGATAGATTACTGGCTTGCAAATCACGCTCTCTCTATCTGCGGGTATTAGCTCCTTAATCCACCCTCCGTCAGGATGTTGCTGGAGTTTATTTTAATTGTTGTTCAGTGGAAGGGAAGTGAAGTGATAAGAAAAAAAAGGATTCAATTCCTACCCCTACAAAATATTAACTATACTAATATTGGTCATAGAAGAAAACATTAGAGTGATGATTATTGATATTTGTCATCAGATAATCTCAGATCAAAAATCAATGCTGCATCAGATAAATTCACACATCAATAGTGGTGACAATCAAAACAAATTCACTCAAAAGAATGTGAATTGTATCATAAGGAGATAATCTCAGTTCAATCACTGTCGATGCTCATCTTATTACAATGTATATATTTTGGTAGTCTATTACCTCTCCCATGCTTTGTAAAAATCAAAAGGGATTTGCTTAGCATTCCCGACTAATTGATCTATACATAAAAATTTCTCTCCCTAACTACTAATTCATGGAAAAGGCTTATTGAGTTTTCATTTTTCAGTAGCAATTTTCTTTTATTGTTTTGATCATTGATTGAATAGCAAATTTCCGAATTGTTGATGAGAAATGAGCCAAGCGAGTGAGTGAGATGAGTGAGACTCAAGAAGTTTGGCTCATCTGAAAACCAAATGGTGGCATGTGTTATCACAAGGGTAAGGACAATCAATGTCCTTAACAGCGGCTCGGTCAAAATACCAGTCTCCAACAGCAAGAGCAATTGCCTACATATTGTCAACGCATAAGGGTTAGATATGACATAAAAACAATAAGATCTTAAATCTTAAAAAGAGCAGTATGAGTAGATTTCAAAGACTAACGATAGAAACTAAAGAGTGGCAGAAATAGCAGTGGCTAATAAACAACGAAAGCATAAACAATTTCCTAGAATTTTTCTCCATGTGAATATTTTATGGCAAAAACAGGTAATTATTTAGTAATTATAAGCATTATTATTTATTTATTTATTTATTCAGGTCTTTCTATAATACTACTATAACCGCATACCAGCACGGAAACCTATAATTTTTTTTAACTAAATCTGCATAGGGATATGTGAAACTCACCTTGTTTCCTATGACAGGAGAGTTGTCAGCAAACCATGTGTCTTGCCTCTCAGATTGGCAGTGAGCAAAGCATGAATTTATGAACAATCCATTTTGACTTGATCTTGAGAAGCCTCTCACAACATTCACCATGTGATTCCTGAATCCTGTATCAGATTATAGTTAAATGACTTTATTCACTGAATAAATTGTTGAGAATTTTGTGTACTTCTAAATTAATGACAGTAATTTCTAATGCATCAAACCACCTTGCAGAAATTGGATTTGTGAACCGGAACATTTATTATGGTTTAATCTGCATTCACGCCAATTGCCGTGGGGGTCGGCCGATGAAGGAGCTAAGCTTGACTGGATCTATTGACAAAAAGAAAATATATTTGTTAAAAATATGTCAAGCAATGCATCACAACAACCACAGATCATATAATATGATTTATTCGGAGTTTAGATGACCGAGTTAAAAATAAGATATTTACCTGCCACGAGTCATAGGCAGTATTAAGAATGAATAGCGGGGTTCTGATACTGGCAATCAAGTTCTCGGGAAAGAAGCACTGAAACAAAGGAAAAAGATATTACTGAAAGGTCAACTCTGAACAATAATTAACAGAGCACTTAGTTTTCCTCAAATTCATTCAAATGAAACTATAATTTCTAAATATTTAGAACAAGAGATATCAATTATTACCGAAGTGGGATCAAGATGATTAGTACAAACGCGTGGAAGATTCTTCTGCGCTCCCTGCAATGAGTGCAAAAAATATTTATCATGAATCATCATGCTTTATATAGGTTATATGACCATGTCAGATGACCAAGTTTCAAACCATATAAACTATTTATCATGTGGTAGATTCTCTATTCATATTAAACAAAATATTTCAAATTCAAGTGAAAGAATGATCCATGGCCAAAACATAATGATCTCAAGAAAAAAAGTGCAGTACCTGTAGGGTGACAACACCGTTGAAAAAATTCCTGAGGGTATGCCCACCAGCTACATCAACACTATATTCAGGAGGAAAACAATTAGGAGTTAATTTTTGGACGAAAAATCATTAGATAATAATGATGGAAATGACATTCGTAAAATGAAATACTGAAGCTAGGCACTCACGCGTTAAGAAATAACCCAGCATCACTAAGGCACTTCACTTTGGTAGTCCTTGGGAAACGTCCTCGAAATTCATCGCAGTGTAAAATAGTAGCAAGACCACCAGCTGAGCATCCAGAAAGAAGAGCCTGAAGGAAACAAAGTTGTAAATAACACGAGAAGAAAGATTACTTAAGCAGCAATATACACGCACACGCGTATGTGTGTACAACCTGCTTGGCAAAACGCATTCCTTTTGACATCAAATCCTCCACTGCAGCCAACCAAATGCGTTGTCCTCTGAATTGCAACTGCGCAGCCTATGTCAACAGATAATATTCAGAAATCAGTACTTTGAAATAACCCTACATTACGTAGATAGACTAAAGTCATGTATGTGCATTAAGTGTCACTAGTGTTATTTTCTCTTCCTAATGCATCATTCATACAGTTTTTCACACTGAAATTGTGTGCACATGTGCCTACTTTTCATTCAAACAGACTTAATGTATGATGTATCTACTAACAACAGTTAACACTAACAGAGGTGTAACCTATGAGAAACTTAATGAATAAAAATGGCTATCACACTATCACTTCAGTTTTGAAGATTTACCTTATCTTCACTATCCCCGGTAAAAGAGGCACCATCACAGTAACGAATTTTCACTCTGTTCCAGTTAAAAAAATCTGCAATCATACGGAGCAATATGAGCCAAACAGATAAGCAAATCCTTTTTAAGCATAATTTGAGTTGCCCAGAATCTCCAAATAGTTTCAGTTGAATGAAAACCTGGATTCTCTTGAGCATTATTGCTTAATATTCCAGTAAAAGGTATAACTTTTTCCATGAACTTTGATGATCCACGTCGTGTTGTCTTGCGATAGACACAAGTTCTGCGGTTATTACACCAACCACCTCCCTGCCGCAGTAGTTCACTTAAATATCAACATATGTTTGTATAGCACCGCAGAGGAAGTAGCATTGGGAATAAACAATACTTGAAAACAGCAATACATGACATGTTTTTAGATATTTTTCCTTCACAAAAAAGTGTGTCCCCAACAACACTTTTAACTACAAATACTACTGATTTACCAATAGAAAGACTTATCATCCTTTACAATATTATGAACATATCGAGAGAAAAAATATAAGAAGCATATAATAATTATAATAGAACAATGTGAAAGATCATGTGATACCTCTAAATTAACAAGCCAGCTGTTTGCACCGGACCCGTATCCGCGATCAAAATGATAAGCAGGCAATGTTCCATCCAAACAGACTGCCAAAAACAAATTAATTAAGTATATTCATTTTCAGCCAAATCAAAAGCTACATATTTTAAGACATTGAGTTAAAGAACAATTTTTTGGCATAAACAGCCAAACAAGGCTTAGTTGGTCACATGCATTTTTTTCCCCACATAAATTTATGAATGAATAATAATAATTTTCAGAAACAAAACTCATATATTAAAATTAAAAAGAAAATAAAAAAAAACATTTTTAATTTATAAATTACATACATTCTAAATAACAAATTAACAATAGATCTTATTAAAACATAAAATGAATGTTACATAAAAAACAACAACTAATCAATTATGTTACCTAGCTCATATGAACTAATAATCAGATTAAAAAAACATATTTTTTGTAACAAAGAAGGTTAGAAATGGATTATACCAGCTCCTTTAGCAGCAGCAGATTGAATAAGGGTGATTCCAACCATGTGAGGCTGAGCCACAAGTGAAGAAAAAGAAGAAGCTTCATGAGCTTCTAAGATAGAGAGTTCAGTTTCATTGATGTGATAATAAGCATTTGCATCAACCCAGTTGGTGAAAACAAGTGCTATTACAATGCAAACCCAGAAAAGGTTCACCATGGTTATTCTTTGTGTTTTGTTTTGTGAAAGAAACAAAACACAAAGGTGCAAAATGCAAAATTGTTGGTTTATAGTAGGAAATAAGGGTTATTTATTCTCCTCGCTGATTAAGGGGTAATTAATTAATAAATAATGAAGGGTAAGAAGAAGAAGCTAGTAAGAAGAGAAGAGGGAGGATTTAGAAAGGAACAAGACAGTGTATGTGTTTGCCGGGCTTTTTAAGGATTTTGTCTTTATTCTTACAGCTAGATTAAGGTTTAACTTACACCTTATGTACACTGGCCCCAGTGCACACTTGCACTAAATTATAAAAGTAATATAATTTTTTCTACTAAAGATACACTAAACCGGTCCGTTTGATGGTCAGGATAGGATAGAGTCAGGATATGATATAAAGCTAGATAGAGATTTATGTATCATATTATGTCTCCCTATCATGACCATCAAACGGACTCTAAATTATTTTATAATCATTCTGAATGAGATTTGATCATGTGTCTTGAAATGTATAATATCAACGAGTATCGTCGCTACTTTTTTTTTTTACAGATTTTAAGTAGTTTAAATAAGAATTGTTTCACCTATAAATTAAACTCAATTTCATAACTGTTCACCATTTGGTGATGTTGTTAATTACTTTGCTAAAAAAATAGTTCTTACAAAATATTTTACTTGGCTAAAATAACTCTTACAAAAAATAGTTCTTATTAAAATGTAAATAAATTCACTTTAACCTTCAGAAAAGAAAAAAAATCACTTTAAATAAATGCATATAATGACTATGATATAATTTTTAATGCCTAATATCTATCGTATTAAATATTTTACTTAGTTTTCGTCAAAAATAACGTATTGTTCATTAAAAAATTATTTTTTGAGGTGCAGTTTAAGATTTATATTTAATAGATGTTTTCTTTTTAAGGGATATTAAATAGATGTTTGAATGTTTTATTCTTTGGGATAACATGTTTGAATGCTTTAATATACTACTATATAAAAAAGAAGGCTGTAATTGCAATTTTTCCTTTATTATACATTGTGTCAAATAATATATTTTAACATTAAGGGTGTGTTTGTTTCAAGTGTAGCAAATTTATTCTTTGGAATATAAAGATTGGTATTTAGAAAAAAGATGTTTGGTTAACATTATAATATTCCAGGGAACCTTAAAAATAGGGAATATAATATGTAATTACACATAATTTTATTCCCATCTCCATGAGAACTTTATTCCCACCATTTTCTTTGGGAAAACTTTTCTATTCCCAGGAACATTTTATACTCGGAAATAAAATTTAGTAAACTTGTAACAAACATAGACATATGCATTTTTATGATTTTATTCCCAAAAATCTACAAATATAACTTGGAACAAAAATACCCTAGAATTTGACTATGTTAATTAACAGTTAAAAAAATAGTCTTTCAATATCATGTCTAAAAATCAAATTCAAAAGAAACCATAAAGTTATTTTTTTTTTAGTTTATTTCCTTCAATGGATCATGAAAATATTATTTTATATATTAAAATTATGATCACACTCTTAATTATTATTTTACACCTCCATCGTCTTTTTATCTACCTCTATAAAAATCATCTTATTAACTAACAAAATTAGACAGTCTCCATCGTTTAACTCAACTGATAGAGATGTTACATAATATATGCATGAGTTAAGGTTCGAATCTTATACGCCCTGCTTCTACACATTTAAAATGTGTGAACATCAATAACCACTAAACTACTTAAAAAAAATTACACATAAAGCAGGTACTTAACATATATTAGTTGCGAAACAGATCAATTTTCTATCCAATTAAAACTGCCGACTTAAATTCAACTTATGCGTCAGCTTATGTTAATTTACTTATTTTCTTTAATTTGATGATGACCAAGATTGGAATCATGAAACTTTTCCTTCTTAGCTATACGTTATACTTATTATCAAGCTTGTTGTTATCAATGGGCACACAAGATAGGAATATAAGTGATTACAGATCACAAATACCACTACTAAGTGACATAAACATTTGGTGCAACGTCAAAACCTATAGACTATAGTGACCACTTCTCACCTCAAATCCACCCACAACTCATCACTTGCTTAATTAACCTGAGGTCTACGTTCCGTTCACGCAACATCTCTATTTTCATTCTTGCATGTGTGCCTCTCTAATTAATAGATTTTATATATTTCAATGAATACCCTTATATATAACATACATTCACGCAAGTTTGCACATTTCACACGCAACACATTCGTTAACCAAGTTTTGTGCACATTTATGGGTGCTTGACTTGTGTTGATCAATATTGGACTTGTGTGTCTTCGTCTTTGTCTTGATTATATTTTACGTTATGTTATTTGTTCACGCCAATTTGAGGATAATATTAATTTAGGGGAAAATAATATTTTTAAATAACTATTTTTGCTTAAATAACTACCAAATTAGTTCTCTAAAAAAAACTACCAAATTAGTTTGAAAGCAAAATATATAACTCTCTCAAAAAAAAATTGCAGATGCATCACATTTGTAAAATTATAATTACTTTTATTTAGAAAAGTTAAGAAAAGGATCGTTTCTGCAAATCAATATATTGATTTTAAGAAATGATCGAGGTGAATAAGATCTAATAATGGATGGAGGAAATGCTCGCAACATAGCTAACTAAACAATACATAATTTAACGAGAAATGCTAACAAATCCTGAGAATGTTAAGAAGTTTAAAGTAAAAATTTATTTTAAAAATTGTGTATTCATCAAATTGAATACATTGTAAATTAATTTTATCAATTGTTTTCTTTTTAAAATTTATTAATAAATGTCCTAAAGCATTTGTAAGCATGACCCTAATTCAATTACTCATGAGATGGGTACCCTATTTTAATACGACCTGATTGACTTTGCCAGAAAAAGGAAAGAAAAATAGAGCTTAAGAATCAAAACACTTGTACATTACAGTGCAACCCCATATGAAGCAACATGCACCAACAGTGATTTTGCGAGATCTAGTATTAAAGCCAAACGTGGGTGTGTTAACTTAATTACTCTCTCGTTCTTTTTCGGTTTTTTTAATTTCTTTTACATTTTCAATTGTCGTTTTTAAAAGCAATATTAATTTTGTCAAAATTATTCATACATAAATAGAGATAAAAGTAGAAAATAAGACAATAATAGTTAAGTGTATGCCAAATATATTTTTAAAAAGTAACAAAAATTACTAGTTTTATTGCTTTATGTAAACAATCTTAAAATGACAACTAAAAAGAAACGAAAATTGTAATTCTCATATACTCAAGTTAAGTGAGTCATGTTTTTTGACGTCGTTTGTCAAAAACATAAAAATATGTCCCTTTTTTCTCATCTGATCCAAGTGAGAAGATCAAATTTGTAAATATAAAAGTGTACTCTAATTAATTCTGTTTGGCATATTCCTTTAGGATTTTCTTTCAAAACAATATTCCTTTATCCTAAAAAAAATTATTCCTGTAGGATTTATGATTATTGTGAATATCAATAGTTAATAAGAGTTAATTTGCAAAAATATTATTATCTTTTTTCATTTATCTATTTCTTTTATTTGGGTGAAGCTGTCAAAAAGATCAATTATTGTGATATACAAATAAGGGTTTTTTATTTTTATTTTACAAAAGACACACAAAGGTGGGAGATCTAAAATAATTCTCAAGCACATGTACAAGGATGCAACTGCGTACACACCTAACTAGCCCTCATGATTTGCTTTCCAGTTGCCACTTTAACTTGTTGAACAACTGAGATCTTATCATAGTCGCATATGTGATTTAATATTATTTATTTGTTAATATATTATTTGGGCCTTTTAAAAAAATTAAAATACCATTATGATATAAACTTACATGTTTTTTATTTTATTATTATGTCTATCACAAATCACAATGTCCATCTTTTGTTGTCTCACTCCTGAATTTTTTTTTTCTTTTTTATATCTCTAACTTATAAAAAAACATAAATTGACTTTGTATTAATTAAATGTGGTGTCAGCGTGTTTATATGTGCAAATATACTTTAATTGTGAAACTGCAACTTAATTAAAGGAAGAGACAGAAGCAAATAGAAGGGACAACTTTAGGTCTGGCCTGCATTGAGTAAGATACCATCATACACCAAAGCCCTACCATGTTATATATCACGATCCACAATATTATTCATTCCCAAAAGATTGAAGCCTAGATTAAATTAAATTAAATGATATATTAAGAGGGGTTTGTTCATTTTGATTGTTTGCCAAATGGCAAATGTTTTTGTATGTATCCACTCCATATACTATAGAAAGTCAAGAAAGAAAGAAAATTGAAGGAAGTCAAGAAAATTTAAAAAATGTGATAAATCTGAATCCATGTACTATTAGTTTGGATGATATATAATTGATAAGGAGCTAGAAGCGATGGGAATAACCATTCAGATCTTGAAATCTAAATCATACATATTTTATTCAATTCATCTGTTTTTCTTCTTACTTTTCTTATATCTTTTAATTTATCTAACAAGCTTGCATGTTTCTACACATGGCATGTCTCTACACTGACTACTAAACTGTTTTTTGTTTTCTCCTTGCCATTCCCCTTAATTCATATTGTATAAGGGAAAAAGGATGGGTATATTATGCAGCCATGCAAGGTAAGATGCCTTTCCTTTTTTTTCAGTATCATAGAGGAAGTCCAATAAACACAGCATTTTGTGAGATTGGAAGATTCGGAAATATTTAATTAGAACTTTAGAAGGAATTAGCCTCACCAATTAACATGGAAATGGCATGGTACCATTTGTATTAAAAAAATAGCATGGCATAATTTTTTGATAATAATAGAAATAGATTGTTTTTTTCCCTTTCCCTTCAAAAAAAAAAAAAAATAGATTGTTTTGATATGTGAGTCCAACTCAGATGGTAGGAATATTGCATATTATATGCAGGGGTCAAGGTTCAAACTCTGGATACCTTATTTCTCCACATTTAAAATGTATGAGTTCTAGCCACTAAACTAATTGAAGAAAAAAAAAATGAAATAGTTTGTTTTGAGGAGGCTATGCAATTGCATTCAGATGCTTGACTATATTTTATGGGTTTAAGTACTTAACCATAAATTAAGTGAGACTATCTGAATCGTGCACACATCTATTTCTTTTTCGTCTAGTTTTGCGAGAAAAATTTGGCACAAAGTTTATGAGAAATCAGTCAATCTAATGTTCAAGGGGTGCGAAAAGTGTTATTGATGAGCTTCATGGCATAAATGTATTTGGTAGTTATATATGCTCTTTCCTTAGCTCTTGGCTGAGTTTGGCCCATTCTTTTAATGACATTTATATAAAAAAATATGGAAATTGCTCTTTACACTTCAAAAAATGCTCTACCACACCTGAGAAAGACGAAAGTATCTTCAACGGCAGTTAATTGTTGTTCGCGCCTAAGCTAAATTTTAAATAGCGAATGAAATTTAACTGTTTGTGTGGGTATTGAAGGTCTTTTCAGGTGTGGGAGAACAGTTTTGTTGGCAAGATGAGCAATAACCTTGTTCAAAAAGATGAGCAATAACCAAAAAACTTACTAAGACCCCTAATTGTATTCGTCTACGCCTACAAACCATAAAAATTACTTGTTTTGTAATCACCATCAGTTCACCCCATATTAATTTTCCGGTACATAAAATATTTGGACTCATTAAGTAAATGGCAAGGAAAAAATTTGGTAGGAAGGGATAACCCATCCTTATATGATTTACTAAATGACTGGGAAAATTTTGTAACAATAACATAGTAACCAAAAATAATTAACGTGAAAAGATTTTTCTTAATTAGTGTTAGTGCGGATAGAGGTTGCTAAAAACATGGACAAAGTGTACTAAAATGTTGATAGAATTTTTTGACGGGTTGAATTGTTTGAAAATACTTCAGCTTAACCACACCGTGCTCCACTTCTTTTACAACTCAACAGCACACTTTTTGCCCCACGTTAATCTTCACCACTCACCCTTCTTAACAATCATGAGAAGTGCAACTAAAACAAACTTAGCTAAAGAATGCGCAACAATGTTATTAGCTTTTCTCACACGAGAAACTAAAAATGAAGAAAACAAACCACTAAAACTCTTCCAATCATTAAGCATGGAGGCAAAGTAAGAATTATTATCGATAGATGACTTCAAAACAATGGCCACATGAAGAGAATCACCCTCCAATGCAGTGTTTTAAAAACTCATATCATAAGCAAATTGAAAAGTTAGTTGAAATTGAAAAACTTCAACAATACTAACATCATGAACACAAACGTCTTGAAGTTCCATGTCGCAGCTACTAAAACAAAACCTTATGTTTGTATCGAGAAAACTTTTTCTTGTATTGTTTCTATTGTCACAACCGATTTGATTTGTGTTTTAATGAAATCATTTTTGGCAACAACAAAAAACATGAGAAGTGCAACATTGAAAATAAAAATTCAAAAAACAATAACAATTTTGAGAATATTTATCCAATCTATAATTATCTAAAATATGATATAAGAAATAGAAAAGGAAAGCACAAGAATGGAATGGGTTCTTTCATTCCCTATATTCAGCTTGTTCCTCTCTTTCTTTTTTCCAATGGTACTTCACTTTTCACCAATTGTGCAAATGAGCAACACTACCTTTGCACAACACTACCTAATGTTACTTGAGTGATCGGCAAGTAATAATCACCATAAATGGAAGTCAAGAAATGAACTTTTTTTCATAGTATGCGCCCTTCCTCTTTTCAGCATTTATACTTTCACCAAATTTGCAAACTGTCAAAAATCAAATATTTTTCTTTCCTTTTCCATGTCTGCTCTCCATGTTTTCTACAGAAAAACAAGTAAAAGAAAAAACATAACAGAATTTTATGTCATGGTCAAAGACCAAAGTGATGCATCAACAACGAAGTTGGAGGTTATATATTGCGAAAGAGAAGAGTGAAAAACCCGAGAAAAAAAATGTAGAGAGAGCATTGTCTTCCAAAATAACAATAGAGTACTATTTTTTCATCCAAATCCCACCATCTTCATTAAGCCTTCAACCACCCAGAACGAAAACAAAAGCTATAAAAAAAACAATAATAAAATAAGCATAAGACAATTGTAGAGTAACAAAACACCAACGGTTTTTCTTTCCCTCATTTTCACTTTTTTTTCTTCTTCCCAATTCCCTTTTTGCTAGAATTAATATAAGCAACACCTCTCACGATTTTAGTTGCAGCAATTGAAGACCTACACTCTTCCTCTAATTTAATTTTGTGATGTTTTAATTATTATTATTATTATTAGAGGAATTTTTAATTATTATTTGTGTTGTTTTACTTTGCTATTATTTATCATTTTTTTCCCCTGTTATTACCTATTTATCACTTAGCAGATGATAAATGATATTTGTACAACCATTTTGTGACAATCTTTAGTCAACTTTCTCTCTCATACTCACATTATATTCTTATTATCTCTCATCATTTCTCTCTCCATTGTTTTTTACCAATAAGAAGAGAGAGAAAAAAGGTTGTCATGAAAGTTGTACCAAATGGTTGTTTAAATATCATTGCTCTAGCAGATAGGGCTCTCCAAGCCCATTTTTTCAATTAGAGTCATCTTTGATGTTTATTTTTTATCATGATCCATTCTACACTTCACTATGATTTAGCATTAGGTTGGTTTTATTTCTCTTCTCAAATGAAATTTTAACCCATTAAAAGACAACCAGAAAAAATGTATAGAAAATTTAAGATTCACTAGGTTTGTTTGGTTCAACATATGGAAGGAGATAGGAGGAATTTAATGGAGGGGAGGGAGGGAAAGGAAGGTCTTTTAGTTAAATATATGTTTGATTCAATTTCAAAAGAGAGAATGAGAGGAAAATGGAAGAATTTTAATTAATTTTGTTCAGAAGGGAGAGGGGAGGAATTTTAAAATTAATTTACTTATTTTGCCTTGAAATTTAAGTAAGAATAATTTTGAGTTTTAACATAAATTAATGATAGTTATGTCAATGTAATAATGACATTAGTTGCACACCTTCCCTCGCGTAAAGATCCTCTCCATTTATAAAACTAAATGGAAGATGCAATTTGAAAAGAGATAGACACATAACATAGGTGGTCGATTCTACCATTAAGTGGGTCCCACCATCATTAATTATTTTTGACTTGTTATGTGTCTCAGTCTCTCTAAATGGAACAAATGAAAAAATTTATAAATGGAGAGGATATTTACCCCCTTCCCTCCCCTCCAAAAACGGGTTAGGATCTTCTCCATTTATAATTTTCCCCATTTGTTCCATTTAGAGAGATAAAGACACACAAAAAGTAAAAAAAATAATTAATGATGATGGAACCTACTTAGTGATAGGACCCCCTTCCCTGCCCCCAAAAACTCTAATTTGGGAGGAATCAATGAGTCTACGAGGGGTTTTGCTCTCCTCCCATTCTAATAATTGAATCAAACATCTAAAATTAAAAATATTCACCCCCTCTCCTCCAAAAACCTCTAACCAAACAGACATTTATTTGCTGATGTTAGACTATAACATAATAATCTTTATTTGATGATGTGTTCTATTATTAATCCATGGTGTTTAAGACACATCAATTGCGATAAATTGATGATGTTAGACTCTAACATAATAATCTTTATTTGATGATGTGACATATTATTGATCCACGATGTTTAAGCCACATCAGTTGCGATAATTTGATGATATTAGACTCTAACATAGTAATCTTTATTAATAAATATCATAGACTAAGATGTGATATCTTATTAATCCTAGTTGGAGACGAATGAATTGTGACAACGTGGTAATTTAAACTCTAAAATAATAAACATTTCTTTAAATAACCGAATTAGTTGAGATGTGACCTTCTTTTAATTATAGTTTGACACATGTGATGAGTTGTGACAACTTAGTGATCATAAACTATTTCATGAATTCAAATCAATAATTTACATCCCACACTCGATATCTTTTTATTTATTCAAATCAACACTGTCTTTTATGATCACGTTTATTGCAACAAAATTTCTTTAAAATCAACAAATGCACACACATTTTTTATATTAAAGAACTATGTAGTTTTGAATTCTCTACTGATAATAAAATATTTTCCCCACTATTTAAAAACAAAATATTTTCACTTAAGAAAATTCCTTTGAAGGAGCTTAAGTGTTGGAACCGATGTTGTTCAACTTTTATTTCCTTCGAAGGTTAAATGAAGACACTATAACTTCTAAAAGAAACAAATAACAAGAAAAATGAAAGCATGATTCAACACTCCAATTTTAATATAAAAAAGCAGCAACTGACCAATAGGGTCATTATCTTGATCTTGATATCCCAACAAGCAACTAGATTTTATGTTTTAATAAATTGGACCGTCAACCTATTTGTGTTGGTCTTCTTGTCTATGTTAAGCTATTTATTAATAGTCTTAACCAAATTGTGTAGCTTAATCACATATCCCAAGTTCGGATCTACAAATTTCTCATTCTCTATAACCACATCCTTCAGTAATTTTCAAATTCAGTTTATTGTCCAACATTGGTGGAACTTAGGGGCTCAGTCGTACATAGTAATTCTACGCTTATTCATATTAGGCGATCCATTTGTTGTAGTATGGGTCACCCGTTGAAAAATTCTATCATGGAAATTCTCTGCCAATGAACTCACAATGAAGTACCTAAAATTGAAGTTCTTCAACGAGTCTGTAAAGGCCTTAAAAGACATGGATAACTTTTCGAAGGGTATCCAAGCTTGAAGGTAGTTCGAATTCTTAACCACAATCATGGATTGATATCTTTTAAGAAGGTATTGAAGAAATTTAAGGCCTTTACAGACTCGTTGAAAAACTTGAAAGTCAAGTACTTCACTGTGAGGTCATTGTCGAAGAATGCACTTATTGAAATTTGTCAAAAGGTGGTTTGTACTATCACGATGAATCTCCTATTACGGACAAGGGGATTTCTTTGTATAATTGTGTCCCTTATTTTTGTCAATGTTGGACCATAGACCTTTTCTTAAAAGAAGGAAGGGTAAGCTTAACGAGGACGGGAAATTGGTAGAGCCAAACTTTCCATATGTCACTAAGATATGAAACTTCGCTAAGACTTTTGATAAAGATCTTACGTAGATAAGAAGACCAATGAACATATGATTGAGTGATCGATATATAAACACACACTTTAATTACTTGTCGGGGTCAAGATCAGATTAATGCTTTTATAAGGTATGTTGTTGTTTTTCTTTTCTTCTTTAAATTGTGGTACTGAAGCATGCTTTTTCTAGCTTTTTGTTTCGTATTGCAGGTATGATAAAAGAGGATTTCAGTATCCTCAGCAAAACACTAAGTATTGTCAGTTTTACCAAATATAAGTTATCGAACCAGATAGACTGCACATTAGTTCAGACCATTCTAGTTTGGCAGAATTCTAAATCAAAGTTTAATTTTATTGTGGCATGTCAACTATCTTCTTGCCATTGTTAATGTGTTGGAGGGGTGTCTCGCGTCCCTGAAAAACAAAACAAGAACAATTTAAGCCCAAAATCTCAACTCCCTTCATATAATTGGATTATAAAAAACATTCAGCCCAAAATCTCAACTCCCTTCATATATAATATTGATAATATTGTTCCTATTGTACTATGATATTTCCTATTTTAATGGAATCTAATTTTTTTAATTAAAATATTATTAAAGGGTAAAATAGTCAATAAAATAGTTTAAATGAAAGGTAAAATAGGTAATAAAAAAGACAGCTCAAACTTATGTATTTTAAGTCTATTTTCTTTATATATAGTATAGATGACATATGTAAGCTAATATAAAATATTGTAAATAGGTTAATAGTGCAAAATATGACTTATTTATAAAGACAACGTATAATTAACCACCATAATAAAGCGTTATGCTCAACTTAGTATCAAAATACAAAATTTACACGTGAAATCATAAATATTGTGTGTTGTATTGTTCGTTTAAGAATGTTTCAGAAGAAAAAAAAGCAAGACAAGACAAGAAAGTGTTCACTGTAAAGGCAAAGCATGTGCTTTGGAAAATTGTTCTTTTCCCATTCGTTTTTTCTCATTCCCACCCCAAATTTCATAATTAACATCAGCGCAAGTTAACTGCCGCTCGGTAGTACCACTTAACTCACGCTGGATACCAGCGGCAGTTAACCTACGTTTTGTTTTACATTAGAACATGTAGAAGCTTCTACCATTGTGTTTCTAAATAATAAAAAAATTAATTTTTTTCCCTCCAAATTCGAATTTCATCAAACTCAAACAAATCAACTTCAACTTCTACTTCAATTACAAGTAAGTGCTTATGATCCTTTTGCATTGGTTTTTTTTTTTTTTATGTTTAAATGTTTGATTTTTTTTATATAAGTTTTAAAATTTTAGGGTTGATGAAATTGTTAGATGTTTTGGACGTTAACGATCAAATAAGTTAGAAATTGCACTTTGGATGTTGATTAGAGTAAGTTTCACTCCAATGTGGTAGTTTAGAGATTGAAATGAAACAACGAACTCACAATGTAGAGATTGAACTCCAAGTGTTTGATAAAACGTCTTATGAGAAATTGATTGATTTTTTCATTGTTTTATATTGTGTTATTTCTGGCAGACCAAACAAACAAAGACTTGCTAAAGAGACCATAATCTCTGATGCACGTGCATAAATGCATGTTGCGCGCCCTTTTACTAAAAGGGGACACATGCGTAGGACTGGGGAGGGGAAGTCTCAGACGGGTGCGTCCTAGATAGTGGACCCTACACAGCAGTATGAGGAAGATGCTACATAGCACACTGATTGAATGAATGGATGAAATGATTGGATGAATGGATGAAAATGATTGAATGAAAGAAAGAATGTGGTGTTTAGGTGCTTAAAAAAAACAATTCTGTCAAGAATTGATGTTCTAATAGCAGACCTAAAACCAGCTACAGTTAACTACTGCTGGGGTCAGCGCAAGTTAACTGCCGCTGGTACCCAACGTGAGTTAACTGTCATTGGTACCGAACGAGAATTAACTTGTGTTGGGTTAATTGTGAAAATTCGGGGTGGGAATGAGCAAAAATGAAAAGGAGGAGAACAATTTTATGTACTTTAGACTATTGGGCTTGAAAAAAGGAATTGGATTTAACAGAAATTGGGCCCAGACAATATGACCCAAAACTAAAAAAAGTGTTTTTTTTAAGTGTTAACTCGTAAACCCGAACAATTTTACCTGAGTTAACACGTGTTAACTCGCTCAAACTCGTCAAACATTCTGATTTTAACAAAAAACGTTTTTAACTCCGAATTAACACGATTTTGACATCTAAAAACATAAACTCGTCCAAATTTACAAGTTAACACTCGATTTATAAAACACCGCTTAGCACAACCACAAAATTAAGAGGGTCCTAATCCAAATCATGCTTGTTGCTTTGTATATACAGAGGTGGGAACAGCCGCTACCAAAGCCAACAATTGTTCCCTTTACCTTAGACGATTCACCATCTATGTCTCCAACACCAAATCAACCCTCCACCAAAGCCAAAATGGCTAGCGAGAGAGAGTGCTATTGGCTTTTTGAAAAAGAGTAGTGATATATGTATAACTATTTGTGACAATTTTGATGACAACTTTCATTTTCTCTTTTTTTATTGATCCAAAACAATAGAGAGAGAAAAAAGAAGAGAGAGAATAAGAATATGATGTGAGTATGAGAGAGAAAGTTGTCAAAAAGTTGTAATAAAATGGTTGTACAAATATCATTTCTCTTTGAAAAACAGTTTGTGTATGGGAAGCGATTCTCTCCCGTGATTTTTTTCTCAAACGGAATCAAAGTCGCACACAAAACACATGACTGGAGACAAATATAATTGTAATATCCGAGACTATTTTAATTAACATAGTATACAATCAAACACTATTTTAGAATTTCGATACATTAAAACATTACTATAGTTATTTATTACACATTTAAACAAAGAATGTTGCTTTGGTGATATTTTTTTTTGAACGAAATGTTGCTTTGGTGATTATGAATATATATATTTTGTGGTCCAGAATAACTCAGTAAATATTATTGCAAGATACCGTACACTTGTCTTGTGAGGAAAACAATGGTACAATTTTCAAATTGGATGCTCTTGAAAAGAGAGGAGATTCACACTCAAAATCAAAACCCCACTACCTAATTCCAACTTCCACTGTGTAATAAAGCAAGCACAAGGTTAGTTACTGACGTGATGACTTTTATTGTTGACTTTAAGTATGTAGTGTTGCAAATCTGGGAAGAAAATAGAGGCACAGTGAGGCCCATTTTCACTACGATCGGGTTTACTCAACTTTTCGGTTTAAGACTTTTTATTTATTTATAAGACTTCTTTTATTGGGTGAAAATAAAACGAAGTCAGACAATCACAATCTCTTATTCTTTAAAATTAACCGAATGTAAAATTTTGTCCTAAATTTAACCTAACTTCAATGATTAATTTTACTGTATTACCCTTATTTAATTTAATTAAAATGTTATTTTCAAATGCTTCTGAAATCAAAAACAACAGATCACTCCTGAATCCAATCCAATTCTATTTTCGCTCCTATTTTGTTTGAAATAAGAGATCGCTCCTATTTTGTTAACAGATCGCTTCTATTTTGTTGAAAAAATAGATCGCTCCTATTAATCTAATCGTTACTTAACAAATTATCATATTTTCCTACCTAAACTAATTATCCTATTTTTATGAAAAACAAAACAAAATCGTTTCCAAACTAATTATCCTATTTTTATTGAAAACAAAACAAAATCGTTTCCAAACTAATTATCATATTTTTATTGAAAATAAAACAAAATCGTTTCCATCATTTCCTTTCTCTTACTCTTAAACGTAATCACTCATGTTTATCAAAACAGTAATTTCCTATTTCTATGATGCGTTTCCTTATGATGCATATAAATACAATTATTTTGTAAATCATTAGAAATCTTTTATTTCAATTACGTTTCCAAACTAATTATCCTATTTTTATTGAAAACAAAACAAAATCGTTTCCAAACTAATTATCCTATTTTTATTGAAAATAAAACAAAATCGTTTCCATCATTTCCTTTCTCTTACTCTTAAACGTAATCACTCATGCTTATCAAAACAATAATTTCTTATTTTTATGATGTGTTTCCTTATGATGCATTTAAATACAATTATTTTGTAAACCATTAGAACTCTTTTATTTCAATTACGCTCCCTTATTCTCTTATCCTCTTACTTGGAGATGTTTCATTGTGTGATTATGAAGAGTTACAAGTTCAGATTGCATCACAATTCACACATATCCTATATTGTCTTTTGCAAAATATATCCTATATTGTCTTTTGCAAAATATGTGAGTCTGATGGTTATTATTTATCTATATGCTTATTTTGGTTTTGTCTTTTTTTTTTCACCCCCACTTCATTGTTAAATTACATTATATGAAAGTAATTGTTAGTTTTAGACTTTTATTTGGGATCGTCGATTAAAACCACCACCGCATAGAGAGATACAAGGTAACATAACGATGTCGTAACACTCTTTTTATTTGTCTTTTTTTCCCTTCTTCATTTTCATCTTCTTCTGTATTTAATTATTTACACTTTCTAATTGTATCTTTTTATTGTCACACTTCTTTTAATTATGAAATTGAATTTATTTTTTTTCTTGCTACTGATGCCGAGTTTTTTATTTCATGTCAGACTTATGCAAATGTTGCCGTATTGGTGGACAATGTACGACATAATCCATTGCTCTAAAAATCATTTTAAGAGGATGATCAGTACTTTTTTTATAAGCATAAGATAGTATGTATACTTATTGATTTGTTCATTTTCTAAAAAGGTTCTTCGTATTAATCCGTGTTACTATATATGTTTATTTTTGGATATAACATGCCATTTTTCTTTTTTCAAATCATCCAGAACCACAAAAGTGCGATTCATTCATAAAAAAACGTGGGAGGTATGTATGAGTATGACTCGGAGAAATCTTTCACTTTGATAACCACAATGTAATGTAGGTTTTCATTGCTTCTTTTTCAGACTTAGAAATATGCACTATATGATTTCTATATTTTGTTTTATTTTTCATTTAGATTGGTGATGTTTGATTTCCTTCACTTTGCTATGATTGTTTGAGTTAGATGTGAGTTGGTTCAATTTGTAAGAAGTACAACATATGTGATGTTGTCAAGTAAAATGAGCTTTTGCATGACTATTTTGCCAATTTTTACCTGTCGACACTTTTGCCAAACTCTACATGTTGACGCACTAACTGAGGTTGCGCTTCAGGTCACATCTTGATCCCCCTCTCCTCAATTTCATTTTCATTATATTCACCACAATTATTCAACAACAGGAAAGGCATCAATGTCAATCAATCTCTTCCTTTTTATGTTGATGATTTTTACTTTCAGTTTCATATTTGTTTTGGTGGCTGATATGTAATTGCCTTTGGAATGCTTCTGTAAGAATGGATAACAAGGAAGTGTGCTTTACTGAAATAAATTATACGAATGATGGGAGGAAAGCAAAATGAATGAAGAAATTTGTGAAGACAAACAAGTTCTCTGCGGTTTGGTAGAGCTTAATGCGAATGAAACTACCCTTTCATGTTTAAGGCCTCTGATGACATTCTTTTGGCCAAAATTCTCCTAATATTCTTTAGGCATGTGCATCCATGTTATTGCCTTACTGCTTTTTGTTACCTTTTCAGATTTACTTTTGATACATTAGTTGACATGTAATTTTTCTTTCAAGGGTAGTTGACATGTAAATATTAGGTTAGTAATTTGAAATTTTAAACAAGAAAGAAATAGACCAAAACACATGTAAGCATTTGGTCTCTAAAAAAAATGTAAGCATTTGGTCTGTTTTAAGCTAGAGGTCCACATTTATTTTATAGTTGAATCATTTAATATCTATTATTGTAAATAATTAGTGTAACTTAAAACCCTCTTGCCTTGCATGCATAACTGTAGCCGTTGAAATTGTCTTCAGGTTGAATTTTTCATGAATGGGTTACAAATACTACTAAATTAGAATAGAAAGATGAATATCCTGTCAAAAATGAAAACAAAAATGAATATTTTTTTATATTTTTCAACTGTATGTAACCTTAAATTGTTGGAGTTAATATTAAATTTAAACAAACATAATCCAATTTCTTACCATATTTTCTCTCAACAAAAAAAAAATCATACTTAAGCCATTAAATTTTAGTCTTTTTTTATTTTAAACGTAATGATATAGTCTTTAAAATATCATACAATTATATGTTTGTATAAAAAAAGGCTAACAACTTTAGGTCAAAGAAGTTATTTATTATTGATGGTTGTGTAAAGATTTAACATGACTTTAATTTTTTCTTATAAAACTATTCTATGTGTCTATATAAGTCGATGATCATATCGCCTATTTCATCACATTGTTGGATTTTGCTACAAGTTTATATCTACAATGAAACAATACTACATATAAGTGTATTAAAATTGAATGTATGCAGATATAAGTCCTCTATATAACTTATGAACTTCAAAAAAAAAATTCAAGTGGAACGTGGAACTCGACCTCTTAGATTAAATTGACTTATGAACCAAATACCGAGTTTTTAAAAAAATTTATAAAATTTGTTTAGAAATATTAAGCATATTAAAATATAGTTTTTAAATGCCACTCAAAGGTTCCTTCAAAAATAATGTCACTCAAAGGTATACAAAGACGCTTTTAAGTTCTTTTATGTGTTTTTAACGGCACGAGTCAAAAGTCTAGATGAGTTAAAAATAATGATGAAGATGGTGATGATACTGATGTGACTTCAAATGTTGCTTATAGAAAAGTATAATTTTGTAATGTATGATAATTAATGTAAAATGTACGGTTTTCGAACTTTATTAACGTCATTATGATATGACTAATATAATACATTTTAATCATATGACTTATTATACTACAATTTTAATGTTCAGTATTATTTGCTCGTGTTTGTTTAGTCGGTAAATGCACGGGTCAATGGTCTAGTTGAAAATAAAAATAGGTCATATGTATTTCACAACAATCATATAAAAAAGAAGACATTTTTCACAACCATTTTTACAAGTTCTTTTAGATACTCACGAAAAAAATTATCAAGGTAATGTCAATGATGATAATAACTAGTACAAATCATAAAAAAAAAAAGGTACAAACTTACTCCTTTATCTCATATGATTTAATTTAGTGTTAAATGTGTTTTTTTTTCTTAAAAATATAGCGATGTTTGATTTTAATCTAAAAAAAATAAAATATAATATTTTCATCCTCATAAAATTTGTAGTTATATGTTTTTGGTCCTTAATGGCCAATTTATATACATGTGAGTGTCAAAAGTACGACTCTTTTATGTTCAAGATGTGTCAACGTTTTTATGTTTAATATTTATATGGTAAACCAAAAAAGTGGTCTAAATTGGACCAATACTTCAAGTGGTGTAAACTATACTTACCCATCAAAATTATATCCATTAGGTACCAAAAACAAAACAAAAAATTGTGAGACACAAACATCTTATTTTACTTTTTAAGGATTAAAATTAAAATCTGATATATTTATAGAAACGAAACACTTATTTAAGCCTTTAATATATACAAATACTTCCATATAAATGCGATTTTATCATTTATATATTTGTATAAATAAATATATTAGGAGGAAATAATATCCGTAGACATTTTTTTTAAGGGAGATCTAAATTGTCAACATGGTTTTTCGGTGGTGTCGGGTTTCAAACCGAGTTCTCAAGGGTAATGAGAGATACTCTCAACCAAATGAGCTCTCTCATAGAGACATTAACATGGTCTAATATACAAAGTCCGAGTAGGTCAACTATTTTTTAATAACAATTGAATAAAAATAAAAACAAAAAGATGGTGTAAACTTATCTCATTAACTTATATTATGATATGATGTTTTGTCACAAAAGAAAAAAGAAACTTATATATATTATGATAAAAGTTAAAATAAGAAAATGAAAGAAGAGAAAACCTTTGACTCTGCACACACAGAGACATAGAGACCGTGCCAGAATCAACAATAGTACCAATCAATTATACAAGCACGCATGTAACATAAAATAGAAATATCAACCACTTCCTATTTCCACATCCAATGTTTTACCATACACAACCTACTACTATGTTTTCCTTAACATCAAATCAATGTCTTCTTCAACATCATCTATGTCTTTCTTTCTCTTTGCCATCATCTGTTTCATCAGAAGAAGAGGGTCCCTCAGTATTGGCTTCACTAGTTTGGCTACTTTCTTTTGCCTTAGCTTTATCATCATGTTTTCTTCCACCAACCATTAAGAGAGGTGTTTCACCTAATTCCTTTGTATTGTTACTATCTTCTTCTGATTTGTACTTGTACCAAGTGGCCCAATAGAGGAAGTTAAAGAAATTAAGACAGCTTAAGACAGCTAAGAACCAATAAAACAAGTTTAAATTGTTTTGATTTAAATCAAAACCTTGTAACCAACCTTGTTTACTTGGTGTGATCCTTTTAGTAACAGTATTAATAACATTAACAAAAACAGTACTTAAGAAGTAACCAAGTGACATGGATAAAAATGTGAATGAAGTTGAAAGTGATTTCATGGTTGAAGGTGCTTCTCTGTAGAAGAATTCTAATAGTCCAACAAGAGTGAACATGTCTGCTATACCAAATATAGCATATTGAAAAGATAACCAAAATAGGCTTATTGGTTTTGAAGGGTCTTTTCTTCCTTGGTCTCTTCTTTTAACTTCTATAAAACCAGCTATTGTCATTGAAATGGCAGATAGTACTAGTCCAACACCAACTCTTTGAAGCTGTGTAACACCTGAAGGGTGGTGAGTGATTTTTCTAATAAATGGTACAAAGAAAAGTTCATAAATTGGAATCAATGTGCATAAGAAAATTAGTGGGATAACAGGAATGGATGATGCTGGTACTGTGAAGGAACCAAGTTTAAGGTTCATTGAATTTCCTTGTTGAACTGAGAATGTTTGAAGTTGTGCTAAACACGTGTTCATTACAATTGTACTTGCCAATATAGGTAACATTCTTGTTAGGATTTTTACTTCTTCAACTTGTGTTACTGTGCAAATCTTCCATGGTTGTTGAGGTTCAGAATTTTCTTGAAGAATTGCTGCTTTATCTAGAAACCTGATTCAATCCAACAAACCATAACATTTGAGTATACTTGCATGCCTTAATTTGTGTAAAGGGAAATAAATGTGAATAAATGTTTTCTCAACAACAAACAATATCTTTGTCATCAATTATTGTGCATGTGAAGTTTGTCCTTTAATTTCACCTTAGCAACTTCACCCCCCTACCCTCTCAAAATAAACAAATAGCCCTTCGTGTATGTTTTGAATCACAATGAGTTTGACAAAATCATAGCAGCGCCGTGATTTCGTTAAATATCAAAAGTGTAGACATTTGCGAAATCAGGGTGGCTCACCGCGATTCTGGCGTACTTTCTATGGTTCCAAAATAAATAATTGGTACTTGGCTATTGAGAAGGAAATTGCTTTTCACTTTCTATGTTATCTACAAAGTAAAGGTGTACTAAGCCAAATACCACAGAAAAAAGGGTGAAAAACTTTTTCAGTGAGTTTGTGTCAGGAAATTTATTATTATCACTTTTTCTTATGTTTTGGTGTTAACTAAAAAGCAAAGAGAGGACATATTTTCCATGATCATTCTCTGTAAGTCTGCTACCCCGAACGTGTAGAAGTGAGTGATAGTAGGCCCAAATTCTTGGCATTACTTAATTAGTCGTACTTGAAGAAAAAGAATCTTAACAAAGCACATCAACAATGTGCTGGACACAATGTAATTCATAATTGTCATCATGCATATCAACATTATTAGCCTAAGTTAGTCCAACACATTATCACAAATTGTTAATTATAAGCATGATGAATATGTAGAAGAATAACCTCATTTGGTTTGTGTGTGCAATCTTCTCTAGAGTAGCATCTTTATACACCTCATAAAGTTGTTCATTAGATTCCGGCAGTGGTAGTTTTCTATTCTTAAAAGCCACAACAATAACCTGCATCAAACAATAATGGTTAATAAACTCACTCCTAAAGAATCAATGAACTAGTTAAAATGATTAGAGAATAATTACTGACCTGAATAATCCTCAAAATAGGACTTTCACCAGGAGTTTTGATACGGTAAAAAGGTTTACCAATAGCAAGTGTAACAAAACCAATTGAAGAAGCTACTGTTATGATGAAAAATCCCCAATGCCAAGCTTTTTGTGTACTAACCCAAACAATACCAGTAACACCAATAACTGATCCTAAAGTTGAACTAAGTAAAAGCCAATTGAAAAAAGTTGCAAGTGCTTTTGCTTCATTTGGATCCTTTTCATCAAATTGGTTAGCACCAAATGCTGTCATTGAACCTCTTACTCCACCCATTCCCAAAGCATACAAACACAATGATGTGTAAAACATCACTGCTATACCTCCTTCCACACAACTTGATTTACCACATGCTTTAGGATGTAAATTATCCAATGCAGCTTGAACTGTGATCATTACCAAAGCCTACACAATACAAGTATTAAAAATTAAAATTAAAGCAATTAACAAGCATAGTATATGTTTTGACTAAATGACAAAATTGCGGTCTCACCGTAATTTTGTACCACACAAAAGTGGCTAACCGTGATTCTGTCAAACTCATCGGCGAGGTTAACCTCTCAAAACCAAATGTTTTTTTTCTTTATTTTATGCAATTGGAACATGGCATTGGGATTTGGAATTTGGAGTGTTTGAAATAAATATAATAAGGGTTTTCCATTTAATAATGATTAGTAATTAAATACTTACAATAACTTCGAGTGATCCAAAAACCAGACATGTGGTGAATCTGTTGAGGTAAGTATCTGAGATGAAGGCACCAACAAGGGAGAGCAAGAAAGTAGAGCCCATAAAATTTGTCAAAGTGTTGGCAGAGCTTGAAAGATCAAAGTGCATCACTCCAATAAAGTATAGTACTAAGCTCACCATGTTTGTCACAAAACCCATGTTATCCAATGCTGACAAAACTGCATCAACAATGAACAAAATGTTACCAAATCAATAAATTTTGTTACATAAGCTCATAAAAACAAAGAGTGTTAATTCGGTGAAAAAGTTTTACTTACCAAAGATGAACATGGAAGCTCTAAATCCACCTTTTTGTTTCTTCCATTGAATGATGGGTTTGAGTTCTTCTTTTACTTCTTTGTCTCCCTATAGTAACATATTTCAAACTGTTACAAAAGAGAAGAGAAAAAAATTGTGAATAATGCATTGAATTGTTTAGCTAGCTTACCATTTTGGAGAGAGTATGAAAAGTTTCAATTCTTCAAACAAGAATGATGTGTTGAGATTGAAATGAGAAGAAGGTGAACATATATGCCCAAAATAGAAACTTTTGAAAGAAGCTTTCACTTGAGAGCAAAATGACTTAGAATTTTGATCATAAAAATCCACAAGAGGTTCTTATTTTTAATGTCTTACACTGTTGGTTCTGTTTTTTGGTATTTGTCTTCCATTCTAGTATTTATGATGTTTTTTTTCTCACTCTTTCTACCTTTTTTCCCTTGGTTTCTGTGCTCACCGTCTTAACACACTTTCAAACATGCTTTACTAGTACTAAATCTAGTTGTGTTTGTGTTGTATTATTGATTGATAATGACATTAGAAATTGTAATGCTTACGATATGTTTAAGGTTTGTTAATAATTAATGGATGCTAATTCCATCAATGAATCTTAATCAAATTAATCAAATCTAACATATATGCCCCACTAAATTTTGATATATATGTCTGTCTTGTGTTATTTGTAATTTTGTAACACTATTCTTAAATTAGAAGGTTTTAGTAATGTTCGCGGGTCAAATTGAAAGTGAGATTTTACCTTGTATAAATTAGTAAGACTTTTTTCAGCTTTATACATGGCATGTGATCTAGTGTCTGTATCTCATCATATTCTGATATATATTCAAATTTATATAGTACTATTTGTAAAGTGTAAAGTTTAATTATTCATATATCACGTGGCTAGCTTGTCTAATAATTTCCTCTTAATTTTATTTTTTTGTGGAAATAATATTTACTCTAAATTATGTCATAAGAATAATAACCATCATATGCTATGGTGGCCATATTAATCAAATTTGTGTGGTCTCGTGTTATTCATTGATAGTTAACTAGGAAAACAAATTTGTGTAGAAGTTTATATTATTAAATTTTCATGATGCTGAGTTTGAAACTTGTCGCTGGTTTTAGGCGTCAGACACAACATTGTCAGATGAAAAAGGATCCTATATTTTCCTTGCTGCAAGAAAAACCACGAATACCCCTGGAGTTCCCATTAAAAATATCAAAAATAACAAATAATGATACTTATTTAATAGTATACATAATGGAGAAATCTATTTTTTAATATTTAAATAAATCTTACGTATACGTGTCACTCATTTTTCATTTTTTAATAATAGTATTTAAAAATCATCAAATCCTTCCAACCCAACACCTTGTACACATATCTTGAATACAACTTATTAAACATATATCAATAATTATATATCATTTTATTTCAATATTCTAATATTAAAAAAAATGGACATCATTTAAAATTGAAAATCTACATTGAAACCTTATTCCTACTATGTACACAAAATAATTTTTTCCCAATAGAGGTACTTCATAGGTACCAAATCTTAAAAGTGAGAGATCTTCCATTAGACATGATCTTTTTTTTAACAAGTCAAAATGCAATATATTATATCAAAGAGAGTGATTCATCTCGCACAAGACATACAAAAAGAGAAACATCCAAAAGTTTGTACAAGACAGTTACAGATATCTCATAATAGTATTACTTGCAAAAACAAGGAAAAACAAACAATAGTTAAAGCATGAGACCCATACAAGATAATTGATGCCGCCACCGGTCATGATAGGTGAAAACGAAAGTAATGAGACCCGACTTCAACCACTGGAAAGATAACATTTTTACCTTGTCTATTAAGTGATGTGGAACCATTGCCTTCTGATTAAAAACTATGTTATTCCTTTCCTTTCAAATGACCCATACGCACGCGAGCCATGTTATTTTTAGAAACAGATATGTAAACCGCGGTAATCCGGACAAGTAACCAAATTGAAGAAAATGTTCGCCGACCGCATCTGGAGCAACAAACGTGATGCCTAACCAGTGAAAGAGATGATATCAGACGCTGCCAAAAGTAGTGCAACCAAAAAACAAATGGCCTGCAGACTCCTCAGAACCGCACCCTCCAACACATCCAATGTCATCGTTTTGAAGTACATGACGCCGCGGAAGGTTGTCTTTCGTCGGTAGCCGGTTACGAAGTAATCGCCAAGCAAAAATTGACATCTTTGATGGGACATTCTTGTGCCAAACGTCATCTATCAATCCCTTGTTTAGGTTCGACAGCTGTTGTTCGAAAAGTATAAGTTCCCTTGACGGAATAACCATTAGACATGATCTAATATCTACTCCATTTAGTCCTTTTTATAAGAGATAAATAAGTCAACAAAAATTGATGTATTTGGTACACAATAAAGACCAAATATATCAACTTTTGTTGACTCATTTGTCTCTAATAAAAAGGACTAAAAAGAGTATTATTTAGGTTCTATAAGTTTTATTTGAAGGAACTAGAGTTCATAATAATAAAAGAGACAATGATTAAATTTTATTATTTTATTTTTTTGGTACAAGGGTAAATTTTATTTATCTCATAGTTCATCTTCATATGGCGGAAACCTCTTTTTTCTCCATAATCAAATAACATGAAGAAAAAAAATGAAGTTTTTTTTTTTTTTTGAGATGGTTTGACAAGACTTTATTTATCTTTTGAACAAACTTTGTATTGACAAAATACTACTATGTTTTTTCCCTGAACTAGAGGCTTAAGACAATAAAACAAATAAAGTTACTATTTTAGAGTGGAACAAACAACGGCAATGATTTTTTTTTAAAGAACGGCAATCATTTTTTTAAAATGTCATTGCCATGTTAACTTGTTTCCTAATAACGCATGCTAAATACCCTGTAAGTAATAAATATTGATTGAGAAAATTAATTTTCAATTTTTTGAAGAATAAATGTGTTATAGTCTTTAGAAAAAAATGTAGTGCCTTAAGATGTGTTATAGTCCTTAGAATGGTATAAGGACATTCGTTAATATTTTCTTTTTTCTAAATATGATACTTACTTTTTCATTCTCAAAAGTCTAACCTTAAGTGCTGATAAGTTAAAATTTGTGGCTTCGAATTCACATCTTGTAAATCAAATATCTCTTCATTTTTTTTTATCATCAAAGTTATATTATGAGACTTAATTCGATTACTCAATCGATTCAAGCAAGTAAAACTCATTTACTATGTGATGTCAACTAGTTGGTTACAAAAATATTTTATTTAGATGTCCAAAAGATAATATTTTTAAGAGGAAAAAGTTAAAAGATTTCGTTTTATTAATTAATAAAATAATTTGTAAATCAGGAACACATTTGGTGGCTATATCTACCTTCCGTGTCCCCATTAATGTGAAAAATAGTATTGAAAAATAAAAGGCAAAAAGGCAAATATTCTAGCCTTATAGGTCAAAATAAATTGCTTAAAGTATGGGTCACATGATCCAGCTCAGATGTTGTCCTTTATGTCCCTTGGAGCTCCATTGTTAGAGAGAAAAGTCCATAAAGGCATAAACTTCAGTGTTCCCCTTTATTGTCTCAGAAATTCAGTTTAGCATTTTGCTTTATCATTGTAACCTCATTTTGCTGATAAAATTCGTATCTCATTTTTGTTGAGTTTTATGTTTGAATGGTTGGATTTGACATAGATTAATAATGGGGAAAATGTAAAATATATAAAAGAAGTAGCTTATATACATAATTTTTAATATTTTGGATTGAGATGTGATGTCAATATCTCTTAGAATTCTTGAAAGTTTAACTCATTGCCGTTCTTGACGCTCTCTGAACTCCCCCAACAACTGGTACTAGAGCCCTGATTTGGCTTAGTGAAGTAGCGTGTGCAGGATCCTAGTGTTGGATTATGCTAACGATATGAGTTACTCGCATTTGAGGGAAGATTGTTAGATTTTAACTGTAAGTGGTTATGTTTCATATTGACTAGAAAATGTTAGATATATAAGAGATTGAACTCATATACGCAAGTTTTTTTTTTTTTTTTTTTAGAGT